>LNFM01002763.1_pt1 | contig 45892 bp, 37 predicted proteins | sample 596031 | NCBI WGS metagenome assembly LNFM01 (sample SAMN04254537, study PRJNA301005) | activated carbon metagenome | isolation source: dual media filters at the Ann Arbor, Michigan drinking water treatment plant | place: USA: Ann Arbor
ATTGGCGACGAATTACGGTGCCTCATATCGCCACAGACGGCGCCGTGCGGAACAAGCGGGCAGGCCGCCCGTTGCTCCATGTCGCTGTTGAAACAAACGGACACAATCTGTTCGAGGTATCCTGCCCCGGTGTAAATTAGTCACAGCTGCGCTTCGTTCGACCATGAAAAGTTGTGAAAAACGTAACGATCGCGGATCTATCGGATAGAGTGGCGCGGAAATTCAAGGGACAGGCGTCCCTTCAGCATTTGGGAGACTTCGCGGTGAAAGTCGTTCGTTTCGATCGTCTGCTGGCGTCAACCGCCCTCGGACTGGTTCTTCTGATCTCCGGCCACACCGCCAACGCGCAGCAGCCGGCCGAGCAAACCCAGATCGTCGTCCCGCTGCCCGACATTCCGCCGCCGCCGACGGCCAAGGACCTCGGGGTCGATGTCACCGCCCCGGCGCAGACTGCAGCGCCAGCCCCTGCCGTGGCACCCGTTGCCGCGCCCGCCCCAGTTGCCGTCGCGCCAGCGCCGACGACTTCCGCCATCGCCGATAGCGCCGTCAGCGACAAACTCCGCGAGATGATCACCGGCAAGGCGCTCGACCGCGCCGTCGGCCGCAAGGCCGAACGCGCCGGCGTCGAAGCCTTCTACAGCGCCCGCAATTATCAGCCGCTGTGGGTCGCCGACGGCGCCGCCGCCGCCCGTGCCAAGTCGGCCATCGGCTACCTCGCCAAGGCCGACGCCGTCGGCCTCGAGCCCGCCGATTATCCGGCGCCGGATTTCAATTCGGCAATCACCGCCGATGCGCTGGCCGAAGCCGAGTTGAAGCTGACCGCGGTGGCTTTGACCTTCGCGCGCCACGCACAGACCGGCCGCATCCACTTTACCCGCGTCGCCTCCGACATTCAGTTCGACCAGAAAGCGCCGGACCCGGCCGACGTGCTGGCCAAGCTCGCCGCCACCGACGACGCCGCTGCCGCGCTGGACAGCTACAACCCGCCGATGCCTGAGTTCAAGGCGCTGCGCGCCAAGCTCGCCGAACTGCGCAGCGGCAAAGCCGACGCCGCGCCGAAGGCCGAAGAAAAAAGCGTGCCGCTGGTGCGCATCCCCGACGGCAAGATCATGCGCCCCGGCGTCAAGGACGAACGCGTCGTCCTGCTGCGCAAGCGCCTCGACGTGAAGGGCGACAAGACCAACACGCTTTACGACGACGATGTGCGCGACGCGGTGCGCACCTTCCAGACCGTCTCAGATCTGACCGACGACGGCAATGTCGGCCCCATGACCCTGCGCGCCTTGAACGGCGAGAAGAAAGCCGCCAAGGGCCCGTCGGCCGATCCCGTTGACACCATCATCGTCAACATGGAACGCTGGCGCTGGTTCGCGCGCGATCTCGGCAACCCGCATGTCATCGTCAATGTGCCTGACTACCGGCTGACGCTGTACAACCAGGGCAAGGTGTACTGGACCACCAAGATCGTCGTCGGCAAACCGGTGCACGCGACGCCGATGATCAGCTCGGAGATGAAATTCATCACCGTCAATCCGACCTGGAACGTGCCGCCGTCGATCATCGAGAACGAATATCTGCCGGCACTGCGCGAAGACCCGCAGGCGCTGGAGCGGATCGGCCTCAAGCTTGAGCAGCGCGAGGACGGCACCGTGCGCATCTATCAGCCGCCGGGCGCCGCCAATGCGCTGGGCCGCATCCGCTTCAACTTCCCCAACAAGTTCCTGGTCTACCAGCACGACACGCCGGACAAGCATCTGTTCGCCCGCGACGAGCGCGCTTTCAGCCACGGCTGCATGCGCGTCGAGAATCCGCTGATGTATGGCGAGAAGTTGTTGTCGCTGGCCTTGCCGGACGGCAACTACAGCGCCGCGCGGCTCGAGAAGATGTTCGGCGGCAGCGAGATCAACATCAACTTCCCGAAGAACATCTGGGTGCACCTGACCTATCAGACCGCATTCGTCGACGACAAAGGCGAGTTGCAGTTCCGCAAGGATGTCTATGGCCGCGACGCACGCATGATCGCGATCCTCAAGGGCAGCGAGCGCAGGGTGGCCGATCTGGCGGTCGAACGCGCGCCGAACACGTCGTCCCGGCCGGTGCGCATGCCGGTCGGCATGTTTGGCGGCAGCGGCCCGAGCGGCCCGAGCTTCTTCGACGCCCTGTTTGGCGGCGGACGCTCCTACCAGCAGTTCGATCAGCCGGTCCGGCCGCGCCGCGCGATTGGCCCGCGCTACAGCCGCGATGGTAGCGTCATCGCGCGCTAGGCCGACGTCTCATTGCCAAAGACCAAAGCGCCGGCGAAATCCTCGCCGGCGTTTTGCTTTAAAGGTGCGAGAAGAAGATTTGGTACAGCTGGGTGGATTTGAACCACCGACCTCTGGATCCACAGACCAGCGCTCTAACCAACTGAGCTACAGCTGCACGGGTGTCGGGCCGAGAGCCTTCGACGCGCGGAACCTAGAAGCCGCCCCCCGGTTTTGCAAGCGTTTTGGCCGGTTTCTTCGAAGCCGTCAGAACCGGTAGTTCAGGCCGGTTCGAACCATATTCTCGGTCATTCGGCTGCTGGAGTCGATGAGGCCCGCGCCAAGCAGGTTGTAGCTAGTACTCTGGCGCCCTGAGTCGAGGTGCAGATACTCAAATTTGACGCTCCAGTGCGCGTCGATCGCGGCTTCGATGCCGGCGCCGGCCACCCAGGCCGGACGCAGCTCCTCGGTCGTCGTCGTGACCGAGGCCAAGGTCGTGGTCAACGTCTGCGTACTTTTGAACGCGCCGTAGCCGATACCGCCGGTTCCGTACAACAGTACCGGGCCGAAGGTCACGCCGCCGCGCAGGCGCAACGTGCCCAGCCACGGAATGCTGTCTTGCGATGTCTGCGTGATGCCGATGCCGCAAGCGGCGGTGACGCAGAGTCGTGTCGCGCTGGCCTGCTGCGCCGTCGCCATGAGGTCGGTTTCGACACCGAGCACGACGCGGCCCCACTGCCTGTTGTAACCGATCTGACCGCCAAAGACGGCGCCTTCGAGCGTCTCGCTGCCGCTGATCGCCGGGAGGCCTTGCACGCTGTAGTCAGCCGATGCGCGCGCGGTCGCGAAACCAAAATGGCCGCCGGCGTAGAAACCCTGCCACGAAGGGTCGGCCTGTGCGGCGCCGCAGGGCGACATCAGGAGGAGAGCAATGGCGAGACGGCGCGAATTCATTTACAAACTTCCAGCAAGGACGGACGCCGCAATGCTGGATCGATTCGCGCTAACGAGAAATTAACGACTGAAATCGGGAACTTTTCGCGTGCGGAACTTGGCGTGCGGAACTTGTTCGCAAGCGTGAATGTCTTCGCTTGAAAAATGAACGAATGAACTTTGTCTCGCTCATAAAAAAACCCGGACATCGCTGTCCGGGTTTTCGATCTTTATGAAGTCAGCGCACGCCGACGACATTCAAGCAGCCAGATTAAGCCGCTTTGCCGAAGCTGGAAACGCTGGCCTTGATCGGCTCGGCTGTCTCAGTGGCGACCTTCTGCGCGTGCTCGGCCAATTCCTTGGTCTGCGCGGTGACGGTGTCGAACTGCGAGCGCATATAGGCGGTCGTCTTCTCGACGACTTCCGAATACGACTTCGCGCCGAGCAATTCGCCGAACAGATCGAAGGCGGCGTTCGAGTTGGCGCGCGCGGTCTCGATCACCTTGAGGCCGTAGCCCGAGTAACCCTTGGACGCGGTCGCGTAGGTCTGCTCGAGAACGTCGGTGGCCTGCTCGGCCGCACTCTTGATCTTCTCGTAGTTGTCCTTGGCCTGCGCGATGCCCTTCTCGGCGGCTTCGCGGAACGCCGGCGGGACTTCCATGGTGGGAATCTCGAACTTCGGCATTTCGAACTTGGGCATCTCGAACTTCGGCATTTCGAATTTGGCGTCGGTGGCAATGGCAGCAACCGGCTTCGGCTTAACTTTTACGGAGGTCTGAACTTCGGCCATGGGAATCATCCTTTGTATGAGGACGGTTTTCCGGCTGAAAGCGAGCCGCCGCCCTCTGCATATCGGCTCGCGCCTGAACGAAGGCCCCAGTCAATTCCCGGCTGGAGCGATAATCCCAATATAACACATTATTGGTGCATTGCAACAAAAATATTGCGATGCACCATTTATCAAGGCTCCGCCCCACCGCCGGCCATTGGCCCCGGCAGAGCTAAAAAATGCATTGCGAAACGGGGTCTTAGCCGTTGGCGGACGTTTTGGTAGCCTGCTGGCTCAATTCCTTGGCCTGCTCGGTCAAGGTCGCCAATTGCGATTTCAGATACTCGGCCTGCAACGCAGTCACTTCTTGCGCATCCTTGGCGTGCAGCAGCTTCTGGGCGAATTCGAACGAAGCCGCCACATTGCGCTCCGCGAACTTCATCGCCAGCTCGCTGGTGCCCTTGGCGCTGGTCTGCAGGGTCTTCACCTGAGTCTCGGCGGTGCCGACAGCGTGCTGGGTGGCGGCAATAAAGCCGTCAAAAGCCTGCTTGGCCTGGGCAACACTCTTTTCCGCGAGTTCACGCATTTCCGCTGGAACTTCGAATTTCATGTCATTCGCCATAACACTCTCCTTGAGGGCAAAGCCTGCGGGGACGGATCGATCCATAACCATTTCTTGCGGAGTATGTATGACGGCGACCCGGCCCCCGTCGGAACATTCAGCGCGCAAACCCGGCCGTTAAGGATACCGCTGCTTGGCGGCGCCGGATAGCCGCCACGGCGTGGACTCTATACCCGCCGCAGCCGTATTAATGGTTTATTAGCCGTAATTTAGGCGCGGCTAGGGACCGATCGGGCGATGAGCGGCGTCGAATTTCAGATGACCTGGCTGGACGATCGGCGCTTGGCCGATCACGCTCTCGCGCCGTCGCCGGTCTGGCTGTGGCGCAATGACGCGCAGCGCATACTCTGGGCCAATCCTGTCGCCGCCGCGATCTTCGATGCGCCATCCTCGTCCGCACTGGCGCAGCGAACATTTGCACCGCACCATCAAGCCGCCGCACAGATCGTTCGTCTCGCCGGCACATTACCGGCAGGCGGCGGACAACGTCTTGAACGGCTGCGCGGTTTCGGCGCCGGGATGGGCGGCTTGCTGACCTGCCTGTGTTCGCGCATCACGCTTTCCGACAACAGCCAAGCCGTTCTCGTCATTGCTACCGAACGTGCCGGCAAGGATTTCGCTTTACCGGAACGCGCGCGACGACTCCTCGCCGACATCATCTTGCCGGCCGCGATCTTCAGCGCCGATGGCGAACTGATCGACGCCAATTCGGCCGGGCGCGAACGGCTCGCCGGCAAGCACGATCTTGTCGAACTCGGCGCCGATAGGCTGGCGCGCGAGACCAGTCTCAACGGCCACGGCGAAGGCGACATCGATAGCGGCCGCATCGCCATGCGGCGGCTCGGCGCCGGCACGACCGTCGCGCTGATGATGACGTTTGTCGCCGCGCCGGCCACCTCGCACGCCGGCACGCGCGCGCATGACGCGGCCGCCGCCATTGCCGCCTCCGCAACCTCGCACCGCAATCTTCCCGATGCTGGCGCGCGCCGCCTTCCCTACCGCTTCGTCTGGCAAATGGATGCGGCAACGCACATGGTCGGCGGAATCGAGAATTTCGCCACCGTGGTCGGTCCGGAAACCGCCTCGGTGCTCAACCGCACCTGGGCCGAAGCGGCCGCGATCCTCAAGCTCGACAATGACGGCGCCGTCGCCCGTGCGCTGGCGTCGCACGATACCTGGAGCGGTTACGCCGTTTCGTTTCCGGTCGATGGCTCGGATGCGCGCGTCGCCATCGAGATGTCGGGACTGCCGGTGTTCGACCGCGACCGCCGCTTCTCCGGCTATCGCGGCTTCGGCGTCTGCCGCGAACCGCTTGCCGCGACACCCGCGCCTGAACCGAAAGCGCCGGTCGCGGTCAACGCCAACAACCTGGCGCCGGACAATGTGCTGGCTTTCCGCGCCCCGCCGCCGCCGGAACCCGCGCAAGAACTCAAGCAAGAGCTCAAGCAAGAGCCTGCTCACGAACCCGCGCCGGCGCTCAGCCCCGGCGAGCACAGTGCCTTCGAGGAATTGGCGCGTGAATTGAACGCGCGTCTCAAAGGTGCGCCGGATAAGCGTGCATCGGCCGATCTCACGGACGCCTCCGACGATTTCGGCGGCGAAGCTTACGTGCCGCCACCGCCCCCGCCGGAGACGCCGAAGCCGGCGCGCGCTACCAACGCCGAAGCGCCGCCGGACGGACGGCCGGTGCTCGACCGTTTGCCGATCGGCATTCTGGTTTATCGCCTCAATAATTTGATTTACGCCAACCGCGCCTTCCTCGACTGGACCGGCTACGAAAACCTGCACGCCCTGGCCGAGGCCGGCGGCCTCGACGCGCTGTTCATCGAGCCGAGCAAGACGGCGGCAAAGGAGCCGGGCAAGGATTCCAGCAAGATACTGACCATCGCCACCGTCAACGGCAATCGGAAGCCGGTGGAAGGACGCCTGTTCAGCGTACCGTGGACTTCCGAGAACGCGCTGGTTCTCATGATCAACACGCAAGGCGTGTCCGACGACCGCATCAAGGCGACCGAAACATCGCTGCGCCGTGCCACGGAAGAAAACCACGAACTGCGCGCCATCCTCGACACCGCCACCGACGGCGTGCTGGTGCTCGACCGCGCCGGCCGTGTGCTGTCGGCCAATCGCAGCGCGCAGGCTCTATTCGGTTATGACGCCGCCGATTTCACCGAACTGAGCTTCGGCGAATTGTTCGCCGCCGAAAGCCGGCGCGTGGCGATGGAATATCTCGATCGTCTCGCCGGCAGCGGCGGCGGCCGCGTGCTCGATACCGGGCGCGAGGCGATCGGCCGCGTCCGTCAGGGCGGGCTGGTGCCGCTCTACATCACCATGGGGCGGATCGAAGACGGCGACAAATTCTGCGCCGTGCTGCGCGACGTCACCGCCTGGAAACGCACCGAGGAAGAACTGATCAATGCGCGCCAGCAGGCCGAGCGCGCCTCGACCGCGAAATCCGAGTTTCTCGCCAAGATCAGCCACGAGATCCGCACGCCGCTCAACGCCATCATCGGCTTTTCCGAAGTGATGATGGACGAGCGCTTCGGCGCCATCGGCAACGAACGCTACAAGCAATACCTCAAGGACATTCACGCATCCGGCGGCCATTTGATTTCGTTGCTCAATGACCTGCTTGACCTGTCGAAGATCGAGGCCGGCAAGCTCGACCTGACCTTCGTCAGCGTCAATCTCAACGACATTGTGCAGCAATGCGTCGCCATGATGCAGCAGCAGGCCAACCGCAAGCGCGTCATCATCCGCACCTCGCTACCGTTGAACCTGCCGCCGATCGTCGCCGATGCCCGCTCAGTGCGCCAGATCGTGCTTAACCTCTTGTCGAACTCGATCAAGTTCACCGGCGCCGGCGGCCAGATGATCGTCTCGACCGCGCTCAACGACGATCAAGAAGCGGTGCTGCGCGTGCGCGACACCGGCGTCGGCATGAGCGAAAACGAATTGCAGACCGCGCTCGAGCCGTTCCGCCAGTTGGCGACGTCGTCGCGCTGGGGCTCGAGCGGCACTGGCCTCGGCCTGCCGATCACCAAGGCGCTGGCGGAGGCCAATCACGCCCGCTTCCGCATCACCAGCCAGCCCGACGATGGAACCCTGGTAGAAGTCGCCTTCCCGGCCACCCGCGTACTGGCGGAATAGGCCGGATGAGTTAAGCTTGCCGCCTCGAGAGAGGTAGTCATGCGCCGGATCCTGCATTGCGCCATCGTTCTCACGACGCTGCTTGCCGCAGCCTTCATCCAACCGGCGCGCGCCGCCGACAAAGCCGAGAAAGTCGATCTCCTGCTGGTGCTGGCGGCGGATGTGTCGCGCAGCGTCAACGGTGAAAAGTTCAAGCTGCAGCGCGAAGGCTACGCCGCCGCCGTCACCAATACGCGTGTGCTCGAGGCCATACGTTCCGGTCGCAACCAGCGCATCGCGGTTCTGTTCATGGAGTGGTCGGGTTACGGCAACCAGAAAGTCGTCATCGACTGGACCGTGATCGACGGCCCGAAAGCGGCACAGGCTTTCGCCGATCAGTTGCTGGAATCGCCGCGCGCCTTCGCCGACCGCACCTCGATCAGCGGCGGTATTGACGGCGCGGTGGCGCAGTTCGCCCGTGCGCCGTACTTCGCCGAGCGGCAGACCATCGACGTCTCCGGCGACGGCACCAACAATTCCGGCCGCGACGTCGCCGCGGCGCGCGACGAGGCATTGCGTCTCGGCGTCGTCATCAATGGCCTGGTGATTTTGTCCGAGACGCCCATGCCGTGGAATCCCGAGCACACCAATCCGCCCGGCGGCCTGACGAAATATTACCGCGACAACGTCACCGGCGGCCCGGGCAGCTTCGTCATCGAGGCCAGGGACTTCACCTCGTTCGGCGAGGCCATCGTCAAGAAGATGATCGCTGAAATCGCCGATGCGACGCCGGCGACGGATCAAACCACTACGATCCGGTAATGGGGCACGTGCCGCTTCAAGGCAGATTGTCGCAAGCGGCTCAAGAGACGCGATATTGCCGATCTATCTCTATGGCGGGCAAAGTGAATTTCTCTCTCAGTTTCTATATTATAATGGTTCTAATCTATTGATATATAAGTGGAATTTGACTTGACCCGAGGCCGTCTGCACGGCCAGATAGCGCACAGGTTCAGGCCGGCTGCGACTGCGCCGGCGAAATTTTCCTCAGGAGATATGCCATGTTCAACCGGGTCAACACCGCCGCATTGTTCGCCGCAGTCCTCGCCGTGACGGCCGCTTCCAGCGATGCGCTGGCGCAAGCGGGCCAAGCGGGTGACGTCAATGTCTATACCTACCGCGAGACCAAACTGATCCAGCCGCTGTTCGACGCCTTCAGCAAGGACACCGGCATCAAGGTCAACGTCATCTCGGCCAGCTCCGGCCTCGAGCAGCGCATCAAGACCGAAGGCGCGCTCAGCCCCGCCGACGTCCTGCTGACCGTCGATATCGGCCGCCTCGAGGATGGAATTCGCGCCGGCATCAGCCAGCCGATCGTCTCGCCTGTACTCGACAAAGTCGTGGCGCCGCAGTTCCGCGATCCGGAAGGCCATTGGTACGCCATCTCGATGCGCGCCCGCGTCATCTACGCGTCGAAAGAGCGCGTCAAGCAAGACGCCATCACCTATGACGAACTCGCCGATCCGAAATGGAAAGGCAAGATCTGCATCCGCTCCGGCCAGCACATCTACAACAACGCGCTGATCGCCGCCTATATCGCCAAGCACGGCGAAGCCAAGGCGGAAACCTGGCTGCGCGGCGTGAAAGCCAATCTGGCGCAGAAGCCGTCCGGCGGCGACCGTGAGACCGCGCGCGATGTCGCAGCCGGCAAGTGCGATATCGGCATCGGCAATACCTATTACTGGCCGCTGATGATGAACAACCCGGCGCAGAAAGCCTGGGCGGAAGCCACCAAGGTGGTGCTGCCGACTTTCGAAGGCGGCGGCACGCACGTCAACGTGTCCGGCGTCATGCTGGCCAAGCACGCGCCGAACAAGGCCAATGCCATGAAACTGATCGAATGGCTGGCCGGCGAGAAGGCCCAGCACATCTATGCCGACACCAACTTCGAATATCCCCTGCGCGCCGGCGTCGCGATCAATCCGATGATCGCCGGCTACGGCACACTGAAGGCCGACAGCCTGCCGCTCGCCAAGATCGCCGACAACAAGAAGGCGGCGGCGGCTCTGGTCGACAAGGTTGGCTTCGACAACTGATTTAAGCGCGCGGGTTCTTCATGCGTAATCCTGACGGCGGCTCCGCTTCGCGCGGAGCCGCCGCGTCATTATCGGCCGCCACACTCACCAGCATCGCCATTGCGCTGGCCGCCGCCGCATTGGTGGCCGCGCCGTTGCTGAGCCTGGCGCGCATGGCATGGGTCGGCGACGCCGAATTGTGGCCGCACCTCGCAGCCCACGTGTTGCCGGTGGCGAGCGTGCAGACCGTGCTGCTGCTCGCCGGCGTTGCCGTCGTCACAGTGCTGGCCGGCATTATCCCGGCCTGGCTGGTGACGACATTTCAGTTTCCCGGACGCGACAGTTTGCAATGGCTGCTGCCCTTGCCGCTGGCGATCCCGACTTACATCGCCGCCTATATCTACGCCGACCTGCTCGACAGCGCCGGACCGGTGCAGAGCGCGTTGCGCGCCGTGACCGGCCTGCATACCGGCGACTACTGGTTTCCGCCGATCCGCTCGCTCGGCGGCGCGATCTTCATCTTCGGCGCGGTGCTCTACCCTTACGTCTATCTCGCCGCCCGCGCGCTGTTTCAGAGCCAGTCCGCAACTTTCAGCGACGCGGCGCGCACGCTCGGCGCGCGGCCGTGGCGGGTGTTCTGCACGATCAGCCTGCCGCTGGCGCGGCCTGCGATCGCCGTCGGCGTGGCGCTGGCGCTTCTGGAAGCGCTCAACGATATCGGCGCTTCCGAATATCTCGGCGTGCAGACGCTGACTTTGTCGATCTTCACCACCTGGCTCAACCGCAGCAGCCTGCCCGGCGCGGCGCAGATCGCGCTCGCCATGCTAGTGCTGGTCGCCGCCTTGATCGCGCTGGAACGCTATGGACGGCGGCGGCAAAATTACCGCATGGCGGCATCCAGCCTGCGCGCAACCACGCGCGTCGAACTCAACGGCAAGGCCGCATGGCTCGCCATGGCGGCCTGCCTGACGCCTGTGTTTCTCGGATTTATGATCCCGGTCGCATTTCTGCTGCGCGAGGCCGCGATACGCTTGCTGGTGCAAGACTTCGATAGCGACCTGATCCTCCACGCCGCCACCACGGTCGGCCTCGCAAGCGTTGCCACTCTGGCGGTGCTGGCGATCGGCATCGCCGCCGCGCTGCCGTTGCGTGCGGTGCACATGCCGTCGTTGCGTGTCTGTCTGGCGATCGCCAGCATGGGATACGCCGTTCCGGGGACAGTGTTGGCGCTCGGGCTACTGTCGCCGCTGGTGGCAATCGACGAAGCAATCAATGTCCTGACCGTGTGGGCGACCGGCGCGCAGGTCGGCCTGGTGCTGGCCGGATCGAGCGCCGCCCTGATCATCGCCTACACCGCGCGCTTCGCCTCGATGTCGATCGGCCTGGTGCAAGCGGGCCTCGCGCACCTGCCGCGCGAACTCGATCACGCCGCGCAGCTGTCGGGCGCGGGTCCTTTCAGGGTCTTGCGCCGCATCCATTTGCCGCTGCTGCGCCCGGCGTTGGCGGCGGCGGCACTGCTAGTGTTCGTCGATTGCCTGAAGGAATTGCCGATGACGCTGCTGCTGCGGCCGCTCAACGTCGAAACCTTGTCGACCTCGATCTATCAGTACGCCAGCCGCGGCAGCTTCGAGGAAGGCGCGCTGGCAGCGCTCCTGATCGTCGCCGCCGGAATCGTCCCGGTCATCCTGCTGATCCGCTTGGCCCCGGCCATGAAAGGGTCACAGAGCCCGCCCAGGTTGGCGGTCGCAGGCCCGATGGTATAGTCCTACGTCGCCTCCACTCGTATAACCGGAATATCCCCTTTGACGGCCTCCGCTGGCATCCGACGCCTGGGTTTCGTGCTGTTGGCCGTCTTTGCGGCCGCGACCGGCGTGCTGACCACGGCGGGCTACCTGATCTCGCCGGACGCCGTGCGCACCGAGGTCCTCGACGGCATCCGTTCAGCCACCGGCCTTGACCCGATCCTCCGCGGCAAGGCGACCGTCTCGCTATTTCCCAAGGGCAGCGTCAGCTTCGGCGACGTCGTCCTCGGCGACGCCGACCGCCCGGCACTGACCGCCGAACGGCTGACCGCACGCCTGCGATTTTTCCCGCTGCTGATCGGCCGCGTCGAGATCGCCGATGTCGCGCTCGAGCGTCCGACCATCGCCATCGAAATGGAAGCCGACGGCCGGTCCAACTGGTCGGTGCTGATCGACGCGCTGGCGCGAGGCGAGAACAAGATAGACGTGCGTCCGGTGGCCGCATTCTCCGAGATGCGCATCGACAACGGCACCATCATCCTGCGCAACCATGTCACCAAATCGGTCGAGACATTGAGCAATGTCGACTTCTCGCTGGCTTGGCCGTCGATCTCCAAAACTTTCGGCGCTACCGGCAATTTCATCTGGCGCGATCGACCGGTCGATGCCAGCATTACGTTGGCGGATTTTCCGGCGGCGCTCGCCGGCAACCGCACCGGCGTGAAGCTGCGCGTCGCCGGCGCGCCGCTGAAGGCCGCCTTCGAAGGCTCGTTCAGCGTCAAGCCGACGCTCAAGGTCGAAGGCACGCTCGCCGCCGACGCTGCCTCGTTGCGCACGGCGCTGGCTTGGGCCGGACACAACCCGCTGCCGGGCGGCGGCTTCGGCCGTTTCGCCATCAAGGCGCAGACCAATGTCGTCGGCGGCACCATCGGCCTGTCGAGCGTCAATGTCGAACTCGACGGCAACAGCGCCGAAGGCGTGCTGACCTTTGCCACCGACGGACGGCAGACGCTACAAGGCACCCTGGCCGCCGACACGCTCGACCTGACGCCTTATGTGTCGACCGTGCGCCTGCTGACGACCAATCAGCGCGAATGGAACAGCACCCGCATCGCGCCGGAAGGCCTCTCCGGCATGGATTTCGACCTGCGGCTATCGGCCGCCAATGTCGTCTTGTCGAACGCCAAACTGGGGCGCACCGCCATCGGCGCCAATCTGCGCGGCGGTCATCTGGCGGTCACTGTGGGCGAGGCGCAGGCCTATGGCGGCGTCATCAAGGGCTCGCTGGCGCTGGCCAATATCGAAGCCGGCATCGATCTCAAATCGCAAATGCAATTCATCGATGTCGATCTGGAAAGCTGCCTCGGCCAGTTGTTCGGCCTGAACCGCCTCGCCGGCAAGGGCAATATCTCGTTCAACGTCGAAGGCACCGGCGAAAGCGTGCTCGGCGTCACCCGCACACTGAATGGCACCGCCACGCTGACCGGCTCAAGCGGCGCGCTCACCGGGCTGAATGTCGAGCAGTTGCTGCGCCGTCTCGAACGGCGCCCGCTGTCGGGCGGCGGCGAATTCCGCACCGGCCGTACGCCCTATGACAAGATCGGCGTCGCCCTGAAGATCGTCAACGGCACCGTCTCGGTCGAGGACGTCAAGATCGAAGGCTCGGCGGTGCGGCTGGCCTTGGCCGGCACCGCGTCCATTCCCGAACGCGAAGTCGACCTCAAGGGCGTCGCCACGCTGATGTCGGCACGGGCGGGCGCGCCGGCGTTTGAACTGCCCTTCATCGTGCAGGGGCCGTGGTATGACCCGTTGATGCTGCCGGACCCGGAGGCGCTGATCCGCCGCTCCGGCGCCGCCGCGCCGTTGCTGAATGCGGTGCGCGAACGCAGCACCCGCGACGCCGTGCGCTCGGCCATCGACCGGCTGACCGGCAATACGCCGGCAGCGGCGCCGGCGGCGGCAACACAGCCGCCCGCGGCCAATACCGATACGGCGCCCAAACAGTAATCGAGTTGATCTTTGAGACGGTAGTGAGGCGTCAGGCCGCCGGCGCCGTACCGGTGCGTTCGGTTTTCGCTCTGGGCAGGCGCGGCACCGGCCCATAATAACCGTCGAACTGCACGCTCTCGCGCGGCTTGACCAGGATCGATACCAGCCGGTCGAGCAGCGACTTGGCCGAGACCGGCTTGCACAGGAATTCATTGACCCCGAGCTTGGCCGACTCGACGACGCGCCAGCGTTCGCCATGCCCCGACAGCATGATGATCGGAACGTCGGGCGCCGGAAAGACGCCGGGCGAACGCACGATGCGCACCAGTTCCGGCCCGTTCAAGAGCGGCATTTCCCAATCGAGGATGATGACATCAGGCGGGCTCTGGCGGATCGCTTCCAGCGCGGCGATGCCGTCGCCGGCCTCGGTGATCGACTTGACGCCGATATTGTTGAGCAGCGCGCGCACCAGCTTGCGCGTGAACGCATTGTCATCGACCAGCAGCACGTTCAGCTGCTGGACCAGATATTCCGCGTGCTTGCCGCTGATGCTCATTGCCGCGTGACTTGATCGCTTGACTTGGATCGACTGCCGGACACCCGATAATGCCGGGGATTGGTCACTTTGCCGTTAATGTGCGGGAGACCGCGTCCTTCCAGCCCGAATATTTACGCGCCCGTAATGCCGGCTCCATCGCCGGTTCGAAACGCCGGTCGAGACGCCATTGCGCGGCAAAGCCGTCGAGATCGGGACATAGGCCGGCGGCGCGTCCGGCCAGATAGGCCGCGCCCAAAGCGGTTGTCTCCATCACCACCGGCCGGTCGACCGGGCTCGCCAGTATGTCGGCGAGAAACTGCATGCAGGCGTCGCTGGCGGTCATGCCGCCATCGACACGCAGGATGGTTTGCGCCGAGGCCGAGGCCGGCCAATCGGCGTGCATCGCTTCGAGCAAATCGCGCGTCTGATAGCCGACCGCGTCGAGCGCAGCGCGGGCGATTTCCGGCGCGCCGGAATTGCGCGTGAGGCCGAAAATGGCGCCCCGCGCCTGCGGATCCCAATAGGGTGCCCCCAAGCCGACAAAGGCCGGCACCAGATAGACGTCTTCGGCCGGATCGGCACGAGCGGCGAGCGCGCCGACTTCCGACGATTTGGTAATGATCTTGAGGCCATCGCGCAGCCATTGCACCGCGGCGCCGGCGATAAAAATCGCGCCTTCCAGCGCATAAGTGCGCTTGCCGTCCAATTGATAGGCGATGGTCGTCAGCAGGCGGTTGCGCGAAGCGACGCGCTGCGGCCCGGTGTTGAGCAATACGAAGCAGCCGGTGCCGTAAGTGGACTTCATCATCCCGGGCCTGAAGCAGCTTTGCCCCACGGTCGCCGCCTGCTGGTCGCCAGCGATGCCGAGGATGCGGATCGGCCCGCCGAACAGTTCCGGCGCGGTAATGCCGAATTCGCCGGAACTGTCCTTGACCTGCGGCAGCAAATTAGGCGGAATGCCGAAAATCTTGCAGAGTCCGTCGTCCCATTGGCCGTTGCCTATATCGAGCAGCATGGTGCGCGCAGCGTTGGTGGCGTCGGTCGCGTGCACCTTGCCGCCGGTCAGCCGCCACAGCAGAAAGCTGTCGATGGTGCCGAAGGCCAGCGCGCCGGCCTGGGCCTTGGCGCGCGCGCCATCGACATTGTCGAGCAGCCAGGCGATCTTGCTGGCGGAGAAATAGGGATCGAGCAGTAGCCCGCTTTTGGCCGCGATCTCGGCTTCGTGGCCGCTGCTACGTAGGCTATCGCAATAAACGGCAGTGCGGCGGTCTTGCCAGACGATCGCGTTATGAATCGGCTTATCCGTTACCCGATCCCAGATCACGCTGGTTTCGCGCTGATTGGTGATGCCGATGCCGGCAATGTCCTTTGCGGAAAGATGAACCGCGGTCATGGCCTCGCGCACGGTAGCGATTGTGGCCTGCCAGATTTCCTCCGGATCGTGTTCGACCCATCCCGGCTTCGGATAAATCTGCTTCAACTCGCGCTGCGCGGTGGCGCGCGGCTTGAGGTCCGCATCGAAGACAATGGCGCGCGTCGACGTCGTGCCCTGATCGATGGCGATGAGATGGTTCGGCAAAGACAATCCCCGGCTTGAAGCGGGCCGAGGCTAGCGCAGGACGCGCGAAGGGCGAACCAATATTATCGAAAGCTCTCGGTGGCCCGGATCAGCTCAGCATCACCAGATGACCGGCATCGTCGTTGTCCTGGTGGATATCGACAAGCTTTCGGGGGGCGGGGCCGAAATAACCGCCCATGTTCACGACCGGGCGCGGCTTGGTCATGACCGCGATGATGCGGTCGCGCAGCGCCTTGGACGACACCGGCTTGAGCAGGAACTCGTTGACGCCCAATTCGATGGCCTGAATAACGCGCGAACGCTCGCCATGGCCGGTCAGCATGATGATCGGGATTTCCGGCAGCGGAAAAGACTGCGGCGAGCGGACGATGCGGACAAAGCCAGCGCCGTCCAGACCGGGCATTTCCCAGTCCAGAATGACGAAATCCGGCATCACGGTGCGGATCGTTTCCAGCCCGGCCGGGCCGTCGGCCGCTTCATAGATCGTGCGGATGCCGATGCTCATTAGCAGGGTGCGCACCACCTTCCGCATATAGTGCTCGTCATCGACGATGAGCACCTTGGCGGTAGCGAAACGGGCTTCCAATGATCGTGTGTCTATCGGCATAGGTTATCCGTTGGGCGAAGCAGGTAATCTACCGAACATTCAACCACAGACTTATGGCGGTGCGATAAAACCGAACGCATCAATTTATCGGATCGCTTTAATCAAATAGAAACCATGCAGCCCGCTCAAAGCGCGGCCTCACCGGCTTCGGATTTGGCGGCCGGTTCGCTCAACGCGGCGATGAATTGCGCGATCGCGGTGCGCTCCTCGGCGCTGGCCGACAGGCCGAGCTTGCTGCGCCGCCACAAAACATCGTCGGCCGTCTGCGCCCATTCGTGCTCGACCAGATAGCGCAACTCGGCGCCGGTCAGATCGCCGGTCAGCAGCGGCCCGAGATCGTCCATGCCGGTGGCGTCGCCCAGAATCCGCTCGCACCGCAGGCCATAGGCGCGCGCCAGCCGCTGTGCCATCGGCTTGGTCAAGAACGGCCAGCGCCCCATCATCTCGGTGACGACGTCGGCGAAACCTTCCGGCGGAAACTCGCCGCCCGGCAGAGACGAACCCGCGGTCCAGGCCGCTTTGTTCCCCTTCAAGACGTGGCTCATCTTGGCCATGGCCTGCTCGGCCAGACGCCGGTAGGTGGTGATCTTGCCGCCATAGATGGTCAAAAGCGGCGCCAGCTTTTTCTTTTCGTCGAGCGTCAGCACATAATCTCGCGTGACGTTTTCCGGCTTTCCGGCGCCGTCGTTGTAAAGCGAGCGCACGCCGGAATAGGACCACACCAGTTCGTCAGGCGTGATCTTGTCGCGGAAATACTGATTGGCCACGTCGCAGAGATACATGATCTCGGCCGGGTCCGGCGCCGGCGATTTCAGGTCGCCGACAAAGTTCTCATCGGTGGTGCCGATCAAGGTGTAGTCGCCGGCGAAAGGCAGCGCAAAGACGACGCGGCCATCGCCGGCCTGCAAAATATAGCCGCTGGAATGCTCGAAGCGGCGGCGCACGACGATGTGGCTGCCCTTGATCAGGCGTATCGGCACTTTCAAGGGCTGGCGCATGATGGTCTCAGCCACCTCGCCGATCCAAGGCCCCGCGGCATTGACCAGAACGCGGGCGGTAGCGGTCTCGCGCTTGCCGCGATTGTTCAGCACCAGTTCCCATTCGTCGCGCCGTTCGACGCGCACGCAGCGCGTCCGCGTGCGGATGGTGGCGCCGCGCTCGGCGGCGTCGAGCGCGTTCAGGACGACAAGACGGCTGTCATCGACCCAGCAATCGGAATACTCGAAGGCATAGCGGAAGATGCGCTTGAGCGGCTGGCCGACGACGTGATGCGTGAGATCGATGGTCTTCGACGGCGGCAGCAGCTTGCGCGCGCCGAGCCAGTCGTACAGCATGAGGCCGAAGCGCAGCTTGAGCGGCGCGCGCAGGCCCGGCATCGGCGGCAGCACGAAGCGCATCGGATAGATCAGATGCGGCGCCATGCGCAGCAGCACCTCGCGCTCGCCGAGCGCTTCGCGCACCAGCCGGAAGGCGCCGTGTTCGAGGTAACGCAATCCGCCGTGAATCAGCTTGGACGAGGCCGACGAGGTGCCGGAGGCCAGGTCGTTCATTTCGACCAGCAGCACGCGCAAGCCGCGGCCGGCGGCGTCGCGCGCCAGGCCGGTTCCGTTGATACCGCCACCGATGATCGCGAGGTCGTATTCGGCCATAGCCTGGACTTAAGCTTTCGGGCGAGAAGAATGAAGAGGGCACAATCTAAGCCCCGGCGCGTTAACATCGATTAAAGTCTGACCAAATGGCCGCGATGGCCCGCGCGCCACGGCGTGGACATAAATGACGTCGAAATAAGAGTTCGGACATAAATTCCGTTCATACTCGCCAGGCTCGCATTCGTCTCAAGGACCGGAAATGCCCTCCCCCCGCCTGCTCGTCATCGAAGGCAATTCGCCCGAAACCATGGCCGAGCATGTCTCGTTCGGCGGCGTGCCGGCGAGCAAGGGCTATTCCGACCTGCTGCGCGAATTGTTGCCGGGCGTGGCGGTCGACATCTGCTATCCGGCCGACACCACGGCGCTATTGCCCAAGGGCGAAGCGCTGCAAGGCTATGACGGCATCGCCATCACCGGCTCCAGCCTGCATGTCTATAACGGCGGCGACGCCGTCACCCGGCAGATCGAGCTGGTGCGCGAGGCGCTGACCACGGGAACGCCGGTGTTCGGCTCGTGCTGGGGCTTGCAAATTATTACGGTCGCGGCCGGCGGCCAGGTGCGGAAAAATCCGAAAGGCCGCGAGATCGGCTTCGGCCGCGGCATCAGGTTGACCGAAGCCGGCCGCAAGCATCCGATGTATGTCGGCAAGCTCGACGTGTTCAACGCGCCGACGGTGCATCTCGACGAGGTCGAGGTGCTGCCGCCTGGCGCCACCGTTCTGGCCAGCAACGCCACCTCGGAAGTGCAGAGCGTCGAATTCCGTACCAAGGGGTCGATCGCCTGGGGCGTGCAGTACCACCCGGAATATCCGTTGCGCGAACTGGCCACCATCGTGCGCCGCATCGGCACGCGGCTGATCGGCGAAGGCTTTTTCGCCGAGGAAGCCGACGTCAAGGCCTTCGCGCAGGATCTCGATGCGCTCGACGCGGATCCGGAGTGCAAGCGTCTGTCGTGGCGGCACGGCATCAGCCGCAACGTGCTCGACAAGAAATTGCGCGTCAGCGAAGTCGCTAACTGGGTCGAGCTTCAGGTTCTGCCGATGCGGGTGAAGCGCGGGCGGGGGTAGCTCATGGACTTCACGGGCAAACACGTCGTCGTCACCGGGGGCACCGGCGCGCTGGGTGCGGCGGTGGTCGGCGGCCTGCTCGCGCAAGGCGCTACTTGCATTGTCCCCTATCGGCGCGAAAGCGAAGCGCAACGTTTCGCGCACCGCGACAATCCCCATGTGAAACTGATCGCGGCCGGCGATCTCGCCGACGAGGCCGCGGTCGCAAGACTTTACGCGGATGTGCCGCTGTGGGCGTCGATCCATATCGCCGGCGGCTTCGCGCCCGGCAAGGTGGCCGACACCGACAAGGCCGCGCTGATGGCGCAGATCGACGGCAATCTGGTGTCGTGCTTCCTGTGCTGCCGCGCCGCTGTAAATGCCATGTTAGCCTCAAACAGTGGCGGCCGCATCGTCAATGTCGCGGCGCGTCCGGCGCTGGAGCCGCGCTCGGGCGCCGGCATGACCGCTTACACGATCGCCAAGTCCGGCGTCGCCACGCTGACCGTCGCGCTGGCCGAGGAGGTGGCGAAGGACGGCATCCTGGTCAACGCCGTAGCGCCGTCGATCATGGACACGCCGGCCAATCGATCCGCTATGCCGAAAGCGGATTTCGACAAATGGCCGAAGGTCGAAGAGGTGGCGGCGACGATTGTGTTTCTCGCTTCTCCGGACAACAAGGTAACGCGCGGCGCCGTCGTGCCGGTGTATGGGAGGGCCTGATTCCGCTGTCATCATCCGCGAAGGCGAATGATCCAGTAGCCACGGTGTCATGATTTAGCGGGAGGCTTGCGTTTACTGGATGCCCGCTTTCGCGGGCATGACAGTTGTTACCCCGCGATCGGGACCAGCTCCAACGTCGGGCGCAACAGGCGTTGCACGGAATTGGAGGCGACCACGGTGCGGCCTTCGGCGAAAGCTTCGTGGTTCTTTTCGATATCGTCGAGGTCGTAGAGATAATTGACCATCAGCCCGGCACCTTGCGCGATGCCCTTGTCCGACGTATCGCCAAGCCAGTTGATGCGCTCGAGCCGCGCGCCATTGCCGAGATGAAAACGCGCGACGGCATCGACCGGCAGGCCGGCCTGCGTCTTTGCCCGCAAATAATAAAACGCCGCCGCGCGCAGCAGCGGATCTTCGAGTTTGGAAAAGATTTCCGGATCGGTCCACCAATGCGGCCGCTCCATCAATGACAGCACCGCGCGGTCGGCTTCGCCGAGCGCCGCGGACGTCTCCGCCTTCAATTCACGCGCCAGCCAGCGCGCAAAGTTTGGCACCGGCGACAAAGTGACGAAGGTCGATAGCTTGGGAAGTTCGCGGCACAGCTCCTCGACCACCTGCTTGATCAGGAAGTTGCCGAACGAGACCCCGGCAAGGCCGCGCTGACAGTTCGAGATCGAATAGAACACGGCGACGCGCGTCTTCTCCAACGGCGCGAATTCCAGCCGGCCGCTGGCGAGGATCGGCGCGATGGCGCCGGGGATCTCGCGCTCCAGCGCGACCTCGACGAAGATCAAGGGCTCATCGACCAAAGCGGGATGAAAGAAGGCGAAGCAGCGCCGATCCGGCGGATCGATGCGCCGGCGCAGATCGTCCCACCCGCGAATTTCGTGCACGGCCTCATAGCGGATGATTTTTTCCAGCACGATCGCCGGCGTAGACCAGTCTATGCGTCTCAAGACAAGAAAGCCGCGATTGAACCAGGACGAGAACAGATGGACGAAGTCGTCATTGACCGGCGCGAGGTCGTCGCGCTTGCCGATGACGTCGAGCAATTGCTCGCGCATGCGCACCAGAGCCTGGGTGCCGCCCGGCGCCATATTGAGGCGGCGAAACAGCTCCTGCCGGCGCGGCTCGGACGCCTCATGAACGAGAGCCGCGGTCGCATCGGACGGCTGCGCGCGCCAGGCCTCGATCGCCTTATCCATGCGCGCCGGATCGGTGCCGAAGCGCTGCGCCAAAGCCTCGAAGAATGCGATGCGCGGCCCGGTTGTAAGCTCGGCATAATGGCCGAGGATTTCGCGCGCCAGCGCCGCGCCGGAGGCTTCGCCACGGCCCGACAATAAATGCTCGCACAGCTCGATCAGGCTCTCCGAGCGCGCCGCGCCGCCGCGCCGGTCGCGCCCGAGATCGAGCAGCGCGCGGCCGCGGTCGGAGATCGTTTGCAGGAGTTCGCCGAAAAACGAGGTATTCATTCTGTCCCCTGAAGGCCCGGCCTACTGTGCGCCGCACCAAATATGCACAAAAAACCGGCCCGGCGACATGCTACGGATGTCGCAGCCGCCATATTTCAATTTCACCACAACAAATTTGCGGCGATTCCGGTTCCGAAAGGGCCATATCCGGCTGCGACCAATCACCAGACTTGCGCGATTGTAAACTGCACCGCATTCTGCCCTTCTGGGGGGACGCGGGAAGCCTCAAATGGCACCGCGCGGCGCATTAAGAGGGATTTGGCTTGACCGTCGTTGAGATTGAGAAAGACGTGCGCGGACAACCGGCCGCGCAGCCGGGAGTGGCTACGCCGCTGCTGCAAGTCGAGGATTTGCATACCCAATTCCACACCTCGCGCGGCATCGTGCGCGCGGTCGAGGGGGTCAGCTTTTCCGTCGACCGCGGCGAAGTGGTGGCGATCGTCGGCGAGAGCGGCTCCGGCAAATCGGTCACCGCGCTGTCGATCATGCGGCTGCTGCCGCGCCTGACCGGCAAGATCCCGCAGGGCCGCGTCACGTTCGACGGCCGCAACCTGCTCGACCTCGACGACGAACAGATGCGCGAGATTCGTGGCCGCGACATTTCGATGATCTTCCAGGAGCCGATGACCTCGCTCAACCCGATCCTGACCATCGGCTTGCAGATCAAGGAACCGTTGCTCATTCACCTCGGCATGACCGAGGAGCAGGCGCAGGCGCGCGCCATCGAGCTGTTGCACCTCGTCGGCATTACCGATCCGGAGCGGCGGCTCGGCCAGTATCCGCATCAGTTTTCCGGCGGCATGCGCCAGCGTGTGATGATCGCCATCGGCCTGGCCTGCAATCCGAAGCTCATCATCGCCGACGAGCCGACCACCGCGCTCGACGTCACCATTCAGGCGCAGATTCTCGAATTGATGAAGAATCTGTCGCGCAAGCTAAACATCGCACTGATCATCATCACGCATAATCTCGGCGTCGTCGCGCGCTATGCCGACCGCGTCATCGTCATGTATGCCGCGCGCGTAGCCGAGCAGGGCCCGGCCGAGCAGTTGTTTCACAAGCCGCGCCATCCCTATACGATGGGCCTGTTGCGCTCGGTCCCGCGGCTCGACCATCCGCGCGGCAGCAAGCTGGAAACCATCGAGGGGCTGCCGCCCAATCTGGCCAACCTGACGACCGCCTGCCGCTTTGCGCCGCGCTGCCCGTTCCGGATCGCGGTGTGCGACCAGGAGCCGCCGCTTTACCCGACCGACACCGGCAGCCTGTCGCGCTGCCATCGCCACGCCGAAATCGCCGAAGGCAAGATCACCTGGTCGAGCCTCGGCGGCGCCGGGTTAAACTTCGCCGCCAATACCGAAGCGCCGGTGCTGTCGGTCAAACATCTGACCAAGCACTTCGCCGTGTCCGGCGGGCTGCGCAATGCCGGCGGCACGGTGCGCGCGGTTCAGGACGTTTCGTTCGACATCTATCCGGGCGAGACGCTCGGGCTGGTCGGCGAATCCGGCTGCGGCAAGACCACGGTCGGCCGCCTCATTTTGCGGCTGGAAGAGCCGAGCGAAGGCGAAATCCATTTCGAGGGCGTCAATCTTTCGACCGCCTCCGCAGCCCAGCTCAAGGCGATGCGCCGCAAGGTGCAGGTCATCTTCCAGGATCCGTATTCGTCGCTCAACCCGCGCATGACCGTGGGTCAGATCATCGGCGAGCCGCTACACGTCTATAAAATCGTCTCCGGCAAAAAGCAGAACGAGGAGCGCGTCGCCGACTTGCTGGAGAATGTCGGCCTGCGCCCGGAAATGGCCGAGCGCTATCCGCATCAATTGTCCGGCGGCCAGCGCCAGCGCGTCGGCATTGCCCGCGCACTGGCAATGGAGCCGTCATTTATTGTGTGTGACGAAGCGGTATCGGCGCTCGACGTGTCGATCCAGGGCCAGATCATCAACCTGCTCGAGGATCTGCAGCGCAAGTTCCGCCTGGCCTATCTGTTCATCGCCCACGATCTCGCGGTGGTGCGCCATATCTCGGCGCGCGTCGTGGTGATGTATTTTGGCCGGATCATGGAAATTGCCGACCGCGACGTCATCTATAGCGGCTCGCTGCATCCCTATACGAAAGTCCTGCTCGATGCCGCGCCGGTGCCCGATCCGACCATCGAAAAGCAGCGCGAACCGCGCCTGATCAAGGGCGAATTGCCGAGCCATCTGGCGCCGCCGACCGGATGCGTCTTTAATACCCGCTGCCCGCTGGCCAGCCAGGAATGCCGCGAGATCGTGCCGCCTCTCGAGGAGAAGCGGCCCGGCCATTTCGCGGCCTGCATCAAAGTTTAAGACGACCCTGCAAACTAAAAAAATGCACACAGGAGGAGACACTATGAAGATTTCCAGAAGAACGGCCCTGCAAGGGACGGCGGGAGCGCTCGCTCTCGGCGTCAGCGGGTTCAATTTCGATTTCAGCAAAGCCAATGCGCAGGCGCCGAACATCAAAAAGGGCGGCACCTTGAACTTCGCCATCAGCGCCGAAGCGCCGCATTACGATCCGACCGGCAGCGACACTTACGCGACGCTGCATTTCGCCGCGCCGTTCTATTCGACGCTGCTGCGCTTCGATCTCGCCAAATTCCCGGCGGTGCAAGGCGACCTGGCGACATCGTGGACGGTGGCGCCGGATCTGATGACCTACACGTTCAAGCTGACGCCGAACGTGAAATTCCACGACGGCCAGGCCTTGACCTCGGCCGACGTCAAGGCGTCCTACGAGCGCATGATCAACCCGCCGGCCGGCGTGGTGTCGACGCGCAAGGCGACCTTCGGCGATATCGGCACGATCGAAACGCCGGACCCGCTGACCGTCGTCTTCAAGATGAAGAACGTCAACGCCTCGATGCTCGAGCACTTCGCCTCGCCGTGGAACGTGATCTACGCCGCCAAGGACATCACCGAAAACCCGGCGGCGCCGCGCACCAAGATCAACGGCACCGGGCCGTTCACCTTCGTCGAACACGTCAAGGGCAGCCACGTCTCCGGCAAGAAGAACGAAGCCTATTTCAAGAAGGGCTTCCCCTACCTCGACGGCTTCAAGGGCATCTTCACGCTGCAGGCGGCGGCGATGCTCAATGCCGTGCAGGGCGGCCAGGTGCTCGGCGAATTCCGCGGCATCTCGCCGGCCGAACGCGACCGCCTGGTGCAGACCATGGGTGACAATATCCGCATCCAGGAATCGAGCTGGACGCTCAACCTTTTGGTCTGCTTCAACGTCGACAAGAAGCCGTTCGACGACGTGCGCGTCCGTAAGGCGCTGCTGATGGCGATCGACCGCTGGGGCGGCAGCGTCGGCCTGTCGAAAATTTCGACTTTGCGCTCGGTCGGCGGCGTCATCCGCCCCGGCTCGCCTTTCGCAACGCCGGAAGCCGAACTGGTCAAGCTGCCGGGCTTCTCCAAGGACATCAAGAAGTCCCGCGAGGAAGCCAAGAAGCTGTTGAAGGAAGCCGGCCAGGAGAACCTGAAGTTCACTTTGTGGAATCGCAACCTGGCGATGCCCTATACGCCGGCCGGCGTGTTCCTGGTCGATCAGTGGCGCCAGATCGGCGTCGAGGTCGAGCACAAGCAATCCGACACCGGCCCGTATCTCGCCACCATGAACGCCGGCAACCACGACGTCGCCATCGACTTCTCCAACCTGTTCATGGATGACTCGAGCCTCGGCCTTGCCAAGTACCTCTCGATCGGCCGCGCCCCGGAAAACCGGTCGCGTTCGAAAGACGAGGAACTCGACAAGATCTACGACGCCCATCTGCGCGAGCGCGATCCGGAAAAGCGCAAGGCGATGATCCGCGCCTTCGAAAAGCGCGTGTTCGAGCAGGCCTATCAGCAGCCGTTGTTGTGGTGGCACCGCATCGTGCCGACGCACAAGACGTTGATGGGCTGGCCGATGTCGCCAAGCCACAATCTCGGACAGCAGTTGGAAGCTGTCTGGATCAACGCCTAACTTTGTCCCGGACGCGGTGCGGCGCGCAAAGCGCCGCGCCGCCGATCCGGGACCGTATAGACACGTGCCTTAACGATCCCGGGTCAGCAGCGCAGCATCTCATGCCGCGCTGCGCCCGGGACAAGGAAATGAAATGCTGCGCTATTCCATCAATCGCATCCTGCTGATGATCCCGACTCTGCTCGGGGTCGCGGTGCTCGTGTTCTTCCTGCTGCGCATCGTTCCCGGCGATATCGTCGAGATCAAACTGCGCGGCGACGGCGGCACCGTCACGCAAGAGACCATCGAACTCGAACGCAAGCGCCTCGGCCTCGACCGGCCGCTGATCAACCAGTTCGGTTCGTGGATGGTCGGCATGGCGACCCTCGATTTCGGCGATTCGATGTGGACCGAACGGCCGGTGGTGACCGAAATCGCCGGGCGTTTCGAGCTGTCTTTCCAGGTCGCCATCATGGCGACGGTGATAGCGATTCTGCTGGCCATTCCGATGGGCACCGCCGCAGCTTTGTTCCGCGGCACATGGGTCGACTACACTGTGCGCCTGATCACCATCGGCGGCCTGTCGATCCCATCATTCTGGTTCGGCATGCTGATCATGCTGACGCTGCTCGGCCTGTTCAACTGGCTGCCGCCGATCACCTTCACGCCGATCTATGTCGATCCGGTCGCCAACCTGACGCAACTGATCTGGCCGGCGCTCGCGGTCGGCTACCGCTACTGCGCCGTGGTGGCGCGCATGATCCGCTCGTCGCTGCTCGAAGTGATGAACGAGGACTACATCCGCACCGCGCGCGCCAAGGGCGTGTACGAGAAACTCGTCGTCTCGCGCCACGCATTGCGTAACGCGCTGCTGCCGGCGATTACCGTCATCGGACTCGAATTCACCTTCCTGATCGGCGGCCTCGTCGTTACCGAGCAGGTGTTCAACCTCAACGGCATCGGCCAGCTGTTCGTGCAGAGCGTGTCGCGCAACGATTTCACGCTGATCCAGGGCATGGTGATGCTGATCGCCGCGTTCTACGTGTTCGTCAATCTCGCCATCGACCTGCTCTACGCCGTGTTCGATCCGCGCATCCGGTACAACTCATGACAATCGCCGACCCGCCACTTCCCGTGATGCCAGCGGCCGCGAGCACAGCCGCGCCGTCGCGGCAGCCGAACAAGTTCGTGGAATTCTGCCGCCAGCAGCCGCTCGGCGCGGTCTCCTTCGTCATCATCGTCTTGATGATGTTTGCCGGCTTTTTCTCGCCGCTGGTCGCGCCTTACGATCCGCTGGCCATCGATTTCGCCTCGCTGCTCGCGCCGCCGTCGGCCGACCACTGGTGCGGCACCGACGCCTATGGCCGCGACATCTGCTCACGCCTGATCTACGGCTCGCGCACGGCCCTGGTGATCGGCTTCACGTCGTCGTTTGTCGGCTCATCCATCGGCGCCATTCTCGGCATCGCCTCGGCCTATTTCGGCGGCAAGATCGACGACTGGATCCAGCGCTTTGTCGACATTCTGCTGGCGTTCCCGCTGATCGTGCTGGCGCTGGTTGTGGTCGCCGCGTTCCGCAAGTTCTCGGTCGGCGGCGTCGACGTCAACCTGATCGTCGCCATCGCCATCCCGATCATCCCGCGCGTCGCTCGCGTGGTGCGCGCCGCCGCGCTGTCGGTGCGGGTCGCGCCCTATATCGACGCCGCGCGCGCCGCCGGCTATTCGCACACCCGCATCATCTTCCGCCACATGGCGCCGAACGTCGTCGCGCCCTACCTCATCATGCTGACCGCCTTCATCGCCCAAGCGATCCTGGCCGAAGCCTCGCTGTCATTCCTCGGCCTCGGCGTCACTGAGCCGACCGCCGCCTGGGGCCTGATGCTGTCCGGCAACGCCGCCGACTTCTACCGCCAGGCGCCGTGGATGATCCTGTTCCCCGGCATCGCCATCAGCCTCGCCGTGTTCGCCTTCAACCTGTTCGGCGACAGCCTGCGGGACTTCCTCGATCCGCGCTTCAAGGTATAAGGGGCCGGAAATGCGCGCCCGTCGGGGGCGGCGCACGGAAGGTTAAGCGCAAGGATTCTTATGTCTAAACCCCTCGCCGGTGTCCGCGTCCTTGAACTTGCCCGCATTCTGGCCGGGCCCTGGGCCGGGCAAACACTTGCCGATCTCGGCGCCGACGTCATCAAGGTCGAGCGCAAGGGCGCGGGCGACGATACGCGCGGCTGGGGACCTCCGTTTGTCGAAGCCGCCGATGGCGGCCATCTCGGCGCGGCCTATTTCCATTCCGCCAACCGCGGCAAGCGCTCGATCGAACTCGATTTCGAGACCCCGGAAGGCCAGCGCATCGTGCGCAAGCTCGCCGCCAAATCCGACATCCTGATCGAGAACTTCAAGGTCGGCGGCTTGCGCAAATTCGGCCTCGACTACGCAAGCATGGCCAAGGACTTTCCCCGCCTGATCTATTGCTCGGTCACCGGCTTCGGCCAGGACGGACCTTACGCGCCGCGCGCCGGCTACGACCTGATGGCGCAAGGCATGGGCGGCTTGATGGACATCACCGGCATGCCGGACGGCCCGCCGACCAAAGTCGGCGGCGCGGTGTCCGACATTTTCACCGGCGTCTATTCGGTCGTCGGCATTCTGGCGGCGCTGGCCCAGCGGGAACGCACCGGCAAGGGCGCCTATGTCGACACCGCTCTGGTCGATTCGACCGTCGGCATTCTCGCCAACCAGGCGCTCAATTATCTCGTCTCGGGAAAAATCCCGCAGCGCCTCGGCAATGCGCACGCCAATATCGTGCCCTATCAGCAATTTCCGACGTCCGATGGCTACATCATCATCGCGACCGGCAATGACAACCAGTACATCAAACTCTGCCATGTGCTCGGCGCGCCGGAGTTGGCCGCCGATCCAGCCTACAAGGACAATGTCGGCCGCCTGAAGAACCGCGTCGAATTGCTCGAGAAGCTGGCGGCGCTGACCAAAAAAATGAAGCGCGACGATCTGCTTGCCAAACTGGAAGAGCAGAAGGTGCCGGCCGGGCCGATCAACAATCTCGAGCAGGTCTTCAATGATCCTCAGGTCATCGCGCGCGGCATGAAGCTCGACCTGCCGAGCGAAGCCGCCAAGGGCGGCAGCATCCCCGGCGTGCGCACGCCGATCGTCATCGACGGTTGGCGCGCGGCCAGCGAACGCCCCTCGCCACGCCTCGGCGAACACACCGCGGAAATCCTCAAGGAGATCGGCGAAGGCTGATTGGGGTCTCCTGAACTTTTACTGTTGGCGCAGCGTTACGACTCCATGGCGAAGCAGAAAAAAGCAAAGGCCAAGCGAGAGGCGGCCACCGACGACCTGGTCGGCAAGCGCGTGCAGTTCGACCGCGCCACCTGGGACGCCATCGACCTCCTGGCCCGCGAGCAGATGAAGGACCTTCCCGAGATCACTGAGGAAGCCTTCCGCGACCTGCTGAAGAAGTACGGCCGCTCCGCCGATTTTCGCGAGTCGCTGAAAATGAGCGCGAAACGCGCGACGAAACAGCGCACATGATGCCATCGTCCTTGCGGATCATCGAACCTCACGACAGGCTTGCAACGCATGGATAGTAGCTGGATGGATAGCAACTGGTTCGACGAGATACTTCGCCTGCTGGTCGCCAGCGGCGTCGGCATCATTATCGGCGTCAACCGCGAAATGCAGGGCAAGCCGCTCGGCATGCGCACTCTGGCGCTGGTCGGCCTCGGCTCGGCCATCGCGGCGCTGACGGCCATCGACTTTCGCGGCCTCGACCATAATCCGGATGCGCTGAGCCGCGTCGTGCAAGGCGTGTTGCAGGGCGTCTTGACCGGCATCGGCTTCATCGGCGCCGGCGTCGTGCTGCGCGACGCCAAGTCAGGCGTCGTTCAGGGCCTGACAACGGCGGCGACGGTCTGGGTCACGGCGGCGCTCGGCATCGCCTGCGCCTTGGCGGCCTGGCACCTGGTGCTGTCGGGCGTGGTGCTGACGATGATCATCCTGTTCGGCCTGGGCTGGGTCGAGAGCAAGATATTTCCCGAGAACGACGATTCCTCCGAGCCACGGCGCAATACCAAGCGGTCAGTCGATGAAGGTGAGCGGACGGGCGACTGACTCCAGCGGCTGGCGCTCGGCGTTGACACCCCAGCGCAGGGCCACCAGGCCGCCGATGATCATCAGCGCTGCGCCGAGCAGATAGCCGCCAAAGACGCTGACGCGGGAACCGGTATCGATCAGCGCGCCGAACAGCCACGGCCCGACGACCCCGCCAATGCCGGTGCCGACCGCATAGAAAAAGGCAATCGCCAGCGCGCGGATTTCCAGCGGAAAGGTCTCGCTGACGGTGAGATAGGCCGAACTCGCCGCTGCCGACGCAAAAAAGAAGATCGTCATCCAGCATAACGTCTGTGTTTCGGCGCTGATGAGGTCCTCCATGAACAGATAACCCGTCGCGGCGAGCAAAATGCCGGAGGTGATGTAGGTGAAGGCGATCATCACCCGGCGGCCGATCGTGTCGAACAGACGGCCGATGAGCACGGGGCCGAGGAAATTACCGGCCGCGAAGGGCAGCAGATACCAGCCGACATTGTTCGATGGCACGCCATAGAAATCGGTGAGGATCAGCGCGTAAGTGAAGAAGATGGCGTTGTAGAAAAACGCCTGCGACGCCATCAGGCTCAGGCCTACCAAAGTGCGCTGGCGGTAGCGATGCAGCAGCGTATGCGCGACTTCGGAAAGCGGCGTCGACCGCCGCATGCGCAGCCGCACCCGCGGCAGACCGGCCGCCGGCGGCAGGCCGGCAAAGCGGGCTTCGATGCCGTCGATGACTGCATGCGCCTCGGCAGCGCGCCCGTGCGTCATCAGCCAGCGCGGGCTTTCGGGAATCCACAGCCGCATGAAGAAAATGACCAGCGCCAATGCCGCACCGATCAGAAAAGCCAGCCGCCAGCCCTTGTCGGGATCGATGAACGCCGGATCGAACAAAACGATCGAACCGGCGGCGCCGATCGCTGCGCCGATCCAGAAGCTGCCGTTGATGACCAGATCGGTCCAGCCGCGCATCCGTGCCGGGATCAGTTCCTGAATGGTCGAATTGATCGCCGCGTACTCACCGCCGATGCCGGCGCCGGTGACGAAGCGGCACAGCGCGAAGGTCCATAAGTTCCAGGTGAAGGCGGTCGCCGCGGTCGCCGTGAGATAGACGGTCAGCGTGATGAAGAACAGTTTCTTGCGGCCGAGCCGGTCGGTCAGCCAGCCGAAGAACAAGGCGCCGAGCACGGCGCCTGCCAGATAGGCGCTGCTGGCGAGCCCGATATCGACATTACTGAAACGCAGTACCGGACTTTCTTTCAGCACACCGGCCAGCGCGCCGGCCAGAGTCACCTCCAGCCCGTCGAGGATCCAGGTGATGCCAAGCGCGGCCACGACGAGATTATGAAATCGTCCCCAGGGCAGGCGGTCGAGCCGCGCCGGAATATCGGTCTCGACGATGTTTGAGTCATGAGCCATGCGCGCGTCCGCCCGGTGCCCTCGCAGCGAGGGCGCCGCACGCTAACGCCTTGATGCGACTCAATGTTCGGCACCGCCGCCGAAAATGTCACCGAAATGCAACAGCCCGCACCAATCGCCAAGGCCGCGTTATCCCCAGGTAGTTGGCCCGCGGCCGACTCAGATACCTCTTGATGATTCGAAGCCACATCGGGGGATGGTAATGCGCTTGGAGACGGACGACGGCAGATTCTCTCAGTCCGACGAGCGTAGCACCTTGGTTCAGGCGAACGACCAGGGATTGCTGACGCCGGCCCGCCGCGCCGCGCTCGATGCCTTGGAACGCGAATTTCACGACTTGCTGCAACAGGCGGCGCTGACCCGCGCGGCTTGAGACACCGGGTTCACACGCGCCGACGCCATCGGCTAGTGTCGCGCGGCGGCGGTCTTGCCGCTTTTCTGCCCGGACCCACCCTATGGAAGCCGACGCCCTTCGCCGCCTGCATTATGCCGCCGCCATCGCCTGCGGCGTGTTCGCGGCCTTGTCGGTGCATATCGCGTTGACGGTGTTCGGCGCCGGGCTGGATGCCGTGCTGCGCGAACAACCTCGGCAAATGGCTTCGGCGCTGGCCTGGTGGGCGATCGGCGGCGCCGGCTTTCTCGCCGGCTGGGGCACCGGCGCCTATCTGATCGCGGCGGCGCGCGAACGCGCTTTTCTCTTCCGTCTGGCCCAGCGCTTTCTGGTCGCGGTTGCTTTCGCCGTTGCCACCGCCGGCGGCATCATGAGCCGGAGCGGCAATCTCGGTGGCACCATTGATGTGATCGCCGGCCTCGCTGCGCTGACCCTCGGCCTCGTCTGCGCCTATTGCGGCGCGCGACTGGCCTATCTCAACGCCGAACAGGTTTAGAGCTTTTTTGATTTTACGCGTTTCCGGACGGCGAACCGGTTCCCACTTCGCCTGGAAACGCTTTAGCCCGGCGTGTCGGTTATCATCGGGTTGGGCCGGTGTTTCGGCTTCTTGTTTTTCTTCGGCCCTTTGAATTTCTTGAAAGCCGGCTTGGAGAAATGCGCCTTGCCGTCCTCGCGCTTGGTGAAGGGCGGTTTGGCGAAGGCCGGCTTACTGTCGTCGCGGCGCGGCGCGCTGTCGGTCGGCGGCTTGTGGTCGTAATGCGTTTTCTTGCCCTGATAGGGTTTCTTCTCGACGCCCGGCCGGGTGCCGAATTCGCGCTTCTTGGCGTAGTCCGGCTTTTTCTTGTCAAAGTCCGGCTTGCTGTCGAAGCGCGGTTTGTTGCCGAGATACGGCTTCTTCTCGAAGCGCGGCTTGTCGATGAACACCGGCTTGGTTTCCACCGGCGCTTCGACCTTGGGTTCGACTTTCGGAACGAAAGGTGGCGGGCTCGCCTTCACAGGCGCGCCCTCGCCTTGCGGACCGTTCGGCAGCGCCGTGATGACGTGCTGCTCTTTGTCCGGACGCTGGATCTTGGCGGTGAACTTGTCGACCGCGTCCTTGGCGATCTCGAATTCAGAATGGTCTTCGTAAATCCGGATGGCGCCGATCTCGTCCTTGTTGACGCCGCCGCGGCGGCAGATCATCGGCAGCAGCCAGCGCGCCTCGGCCTTTTTCTGCTTGCCGGCGGAAACGCGAAACCAGACGCTGCCGCCCGGCAGGCTCTCGCGCGCGCGCGGCTTGCGCTCGCTGCGTTCGGCGGGCGCGTTATTGTCGCCACGCTGCGAGCGGTTGTCGCGTCCGCGGCCGCGATCGTTGCGGTCTTCAAAGCGGTTCTGGAAACGATCCTGGCCGGGATCGAGAATGTCCTCCGGCGCCGGCAGGCGCGCGCGATAAAGCCGCGCCAGCGCCGAGGCGATGGCTTCCGGCGTGCGTTCGGCGAGCAGCGCCCGCGCTAGGATTAGATCGTCCTCGGTCGGCTCTTCGGTGAACAGAACGTCCTGCATCATGCGCTGCTGATCGAGCACGCGAATCTCTTCGGCCTGCGGCGTGACGCCCCAGACCGCATCGATGCCAGCGTTCTTCAGCAATATCTCGGCCTTGCGGCGGCGCGCGGGCGGCACCAGCATGACGCTTGTGCCCTTCTTGCCGGCGCGGCCGGTACGGCCGGAACGATGCTGCAGCACTTCCGAATCGTTCGGCAGATCGAAGTGGATGACGAGGCCGAGATTCGGCAGATCGATGCCGCGCGCGGCGACGTCGGTCGCCACGCAAATGCGCGAGCGGCCGTCGCGCAGCGATTGCAGCGCATGGGTGCGTTCGTTCTGCGACAATTCGCCGGACAAAGCGACCACCGAGAAGCCGCGCTCCAGCAGCGCCGCTTGCAGATGATTGACCGCGTTGCGCGTGTTGCAGAACACGATGGCGCTCGGCGACTCGTAATAGCGGAGCACGTTGACGACCGCGTGTTCGATATCGTGCGTGGCGACGCGAATGGCGCGGTATTCGATGTCGGCATGGCCGCCTTCGTCGCCGGCGACTTCGATGCGCATCGCGTTCTTCTGATACTGCCTGGCCAGCGCGACGATGCCGCGCGGCAAAGTGGCCGAGAACATCAAGGTGCGGCGTTCTTCCGGCATGGTCTTGAGGATGGCTTCGAGATCCTCGCGGAAACCGAGATCGAGCATCTCGTCGGCCTCATCGAGCACGACGGCCTTCAGCTCCGACACATCGAGGCGATTGCGACGCAAATGATCGCACAGCCGTCCCGGCGTGCCGACGACGATATGCGCGCCATCGGCCAGTTCGCGCTGCTCGCGGCGCGGGTCCATGCCGCCGACGCAGGAGACGACGCGCGCGCCGGTGAATTGATAGAGCCAGGTCAGTTCGCGCTGCACCTGCAAGGCCAGTTCGCGCGTCGGCGCGACGACCAAAGCCAGCGGCTTGCTGCCGCTCTGGAAACGGCCGCTGTCGCCGAGCAGATTTTTGGCGAAGGCCAGGCCATAGGCGACGGTCTTGCCGGAGCCGGTCTGCGCCGACACCAGAAGGTCGCGGCCGCTGACCGCTTCCGCGGTGACGGCGCTCTGCACCGGCGTCGGATCGTTGTAGTTACGCTCGGCCAAAGCACGGTCGATTTGCGGGTGTGTCGGCAGGAATGTCACGAAATGTAAGACCTTCGGAAAGCGCCGGGGCACGGCAGCGCGTCGGCGCAACCGCGATAATCGACGAATTGGGTGATGTGGGGATGCTTTAAACTAAGACAAGCAAAAGCGCCAATGAAACGCGGCGCCGGCGTCAAAACGGGCTTAATTTTTGGACGCCACACCGCCGCGGCACAGACTAAGATACTGATACTTATAGAAAATTTTGATCGTCAGTCGAATTTGCGCTTGGCATCGAGCGCCAGGCCGATACCGACACTGCCGAGCAGATTGCCGGTCTCGATTTTCGCATGCGGGAACAGGGACAGAATGCCCTGACGCAGAACCGGCACCATGCTCGATCCGCCGGTCACGAAGATCGTATTGATCTCGCCGGCCTTGAGCGAGGCATCGTTCAAGAGCGCCTGCACCGTTGCAACGACACGCTGCACGGCATCGCCGACCGCCGCGTCGAAATCGCCGCGCGTTGCGACAATTTTTTCCCACTCTGGATAAGGCACGTCGACAGTAGCTGCCGTTTGCGCGGTCAGCTTGATTTTCGCCTGCTCGACGGCGAGCGCCAGGGTGTGGCCATGCCTGTCCTCGACAACCCGGATCAGCCGATCGACGAGATCGCGCCGCGCCGCCTGATAGCGCACCTGCCGCAGTTCGGTAATAACGCCCTTTCGATTGAGGCTGTTGATGCTGTGCCAGGTCGCCAGGTCATAGAAATAATGCGTCGGCAAATTCCGTTTGCCGTCCGCCGTTTTCGAGCCGAAGCCGAGATGCGGCATGACGTGTGCCAGGCTTAATGCGCGGTCGAAATCCGTGCCGCCGATATGCACGCCGCCATTGGCGAGAATGTCGTCTTTGCGCTGCGACAGGCCGGAGCGTCGCGGCGACACCCGGACAATGGAAAAATCCGAGGTGCCGCCGCCGATATCGACGATCAGCACCAGTTCTTCCTTTTGCACCCGCTGCTCGTAATCGAGCGCTGCGGCAATCGGCTCATACTGGAAAGCGACATCATGAAAGCCCTGACCGCGCGCGATCTCCTCTAACGATCGCTGCGCCTGCGCGTCGGCGGCTGCATCGCCATCGACGAAGTGCACCGGGCGGCCAACGACAACCTGCGTCACCGCGCGGCCAAGCTGCGCCTCCATCCGGCCTTTCAGGAAGGCGAAGAAATGCCCGATGATGTCGGCAAACGACATCGACTTCGACTGGATGCGGGTTTTTTCATCGATCAGCGACGAACCGAGGATGCTTTTGAGCGACTGCATGTAGCGCCCCTCGCTGCCGGCGAGATAATGATCGACTGCGGCGCGTCCGCAGACCGGACGGCGGCTGGCGAAGTCGAAGAAAATGGCGCTGGGAATTGTTTGATGGTCCTGCTCAAGCGGCAGAAGCTTCACGTTACCGGAATGGCTGACGCCAACGGTCGTGTTCGAGGTTCCGAAATCGATTCCGACGAAGGCAGGCATTCTGGACGCGCTTTTCCAAAGGACGGCGGCGGCCATGACCGGCCCGCGACGCGGACCGGCTGAACCCTAGAATTCGCCGATATAGACGAAATGGCGCGCTCGGAGAGATTCGAACTCCCGACCCTCGGATTCGAAGTCCGATGCTCTATCCAGCTGAGCTACGAGCGCCGCGAGGCACCTTTTAGCGGGTTTCGCCGGTTTTGCCAGCACCGTCCGAAAACGTCGCGGCATAGCGCTCGACGCAGGTTTTCAGGACCTCGTCACCGGGGCGGGTCCACCAGTCTTTGGCCGAGAAAATCTCGATCTCGGTCGGGCCCTTGTAGCCGGCCTTTTCGATCCAGCCGCGAATGCGCGGCAGGTCGATGACGCCGTCGCCGGGCATGCCGCGGTCGAGCAACAGGTCCTTGGTCGGCACCAGCCAGTCGCAGATGTGATAGCCGAGAATTCGCTTTTCGCGGCCGGCGCGCGCGATCTGCGCCTCCAGTTCCGGGTCCCACCACAGATGGTAGACATCGATGGCGACACCGACGTCGTCGCCAAGCTGCCCGGCCATATCGAGCGCCTGCTTCAACGTATTCACGCAGGCGCGGTCGCCGGCATACATCGGGTGCAGCGGCTCAAGGGCGAGCGGCACCTCGCTGGCACGCGCATGCGGCAGCAGCGCCGCCATGCCGTCCATCACCATTTGCCGCGCAGCGCCGATGTCGCGCGAGCCTTGCGGCAGGCCGCCGGCGACCAGCACCAGACAATCGGCACCAAGCGCAGCGGCTTCATCGACCGCGCGCTTGTTGTCATCGATGGCCGTTTGACGCCCCGCCGCATCGGCGGCGGGGAACATGCCGCCGCGGCAGATGCCGGAGACGCACATGCCGTTATCCTTGATCGCTTTGACAGCCGTATCGAGGCCGACGGCGGCAATCTGATCGCGCCACGGATCGACACAAGTGATGCCGTGGCGCACCAGATTCCACTGCTGGCGCACGGTGGCGAGATTGATCGACAGACCTTCGGTTCGCATGCTCATTCTGCTTTCGGGCTTGATGTCATTTGAGTCCAGTCCGGTACGACGGCGCTGCCGAGGCCCTGTGCTTCGCCAATCGAGCGCAGCGACACGACGCCGTTCTGGATGTTCAGGCGCGCGCGGCCATTTTCCGCACGCCGATAAAGGTCGCCATGCGCGGTGAGATAGGCATCCTGCTCGGCCTGCGGCGCGCCGGCCATGCCATCGACATAGTGGTGACCGTTGCGCTCGATATGGGTCGCGCCGACCAGCGAGGCGAGCAGCAGGTCCTGCTGCACGGCGATGCCGCCTTGCGTGGTCAGGTCTTCGGCCGACATGACGAAGCCGCCGCCATATTGCTCATTGTAGTGGGCGACGCGGGCGCTGTTAAGCAGCGCCCGGTAAAAGCCCTTGCACGATTTCGATGATATGCCGTGATAGCCGAGCGCGCGGGCGCGCGGGAACACATCGTAGTCGGCATCCGACTCGTCGATTTCCACAGCGATATCGCGCGCCAGGGCATGCACCGGTTTGTTGAGCGCCTGCGCGCGCGTGATCGGCTGTTCGATCAGCAGCAGCGACGCTTTCAGCCGCGCCAGACGCTTGTCCTCGCCGAGACGGCGCCACAGTTCGAGCACGGCGTCGACATTTTCGTACTGCTCGTTGCCGTCCAGCGTCGCCTTGTAAGGCTGAGCCGAGCGGTCGAGCACGGCGGCGATCTGCGCCAGCCGTTCGATGTCGTCATCGGCCTTGCCGCCGACCTTAAGCTTGAAATAGACGTGGCCATAGGCGGCAATGACTTCTTCGAGGCTCTCCGGCAGACCGTCGTCGAGGCGCTTGCCTTCCGTGTCGGCGCGCGTGATCGCATCGACGAGGCCGACGGTGTGGCGCGCGAAGATGGTCGCGGCGGGCTTCACGCCGACAAAATATTTGCCAAGGTCGAACCCGGCGAGGTCCGGCGTCAGCGCGATAGAGATGCCGAGGCGATTGTCGCGCACTAGAGCGGCGGCCGGCATTTTGTCGAGACGGCCGAGCGCGTCGATGATCGCGCGTTCGATCAAGGCGGTGCCGAACGACGCCACCAGTCCGTTCAGGCCCGCCGCCGTGCATTCCTTGCGGTGGCCGGCATTGGCGGCGACGGTGATGCCGAAGGCGGTTTGCTCGCCAGCGCCAACCATGTGGCGCGCCGCGATCGCCACCGCACGGCGCAGCTGGTTGAAATTATCCTCGTTGGAAAGCTCAGGCGACTTGTCGAACCATTTCGGCACAAGCAATTCGGCGGCAACGCCCTCGCCTTCGCGGCCATCGGACAAACGGACACGGGCGCGGATGAACAACTGCGGCGCTTCGCGCAAGGTGACGACGCCGAAGCGGAATGGCAGGCGCAAGGTCACCGGACGCTCGAAAGCCTGAACTTCCAGAAGACGCAGGCGCACGGCGCTCGTCATCGCGGCAAGGCCTCCAGCAGGCCGCGCACATAACCGACGGCGCGCGCGGCGCAGGTCGGCCCGTCGGGCACATAGACAAAAGGTTCGACGCCGCAATCGCCGGCATAGTTCTGTTCGCGTAAGGCGGCGAGGATCGGCGCAAACTCAAGCTCGCCCTCGCCCGGCCCGCGGCGGTTCGGATCGTTGAGGTGGACATGCGCGATCATGCCGGTCGGCAACCAGCGTTTAATGAGGTCCGGGATCGATTCTGCCTCGGTCGCGGCGGCCGAGCTGCAATCGAGCATGGTGCGCAATGCAGGGTTGTTGATCGTGGTGACGATCCCGGCCGCTTCTTCAATCGTGTTGATATGCTCGGTCTGCTGGCGCGACAATGGCTCGACGCAATAGGTCACCCCCGCTTTGGCGGCGGCCTCGCCTGCCGCGGCGAAACATTCGATCGCAATCTTGCGGCCTTCGGCCTCGAAACCCGCCTCGAGCCTGCGCTGGTCCGGCGAGCCGTGCACCAGCACCTTACCGCCGAGATCGGCCGCCAACGCGCACAAATCGCGCATGACGCCGATAGTGCGATTGCGCTGCGCCGGATCGCGTGACGTAATCGACAGGCCGGCCGGCGCGCGCATCAGATAATGCAGCCCGGTAATGACGATGCCGGCATCCTCGGCCGTGTGCCGCAAGTCGCGCCGGCGTTCCGGCGGCAACAAATGCGGCTCATCGCCGAGCGTGAACGGCGACACCTCAAGCCCGTCATAACCGAGCTGCGCCGCCATTTCGCATTGCCGCTCGAACGGCAATTCGGCGATGACTTCGTTGCAAAGGCCGATTTTGCCGATTTTCATATCTTCTGGTCCCAACCCATCATCCGCGTCGCCGCGCGGCGCACCGGCGGCAATGCAAAGAGAATGATGAGCAAGGTGGTGATCCACAGAACGGCGCTGATCGGACGGAAAATGAACGGCGTCAGGTCGCCGTCGGACAGCACCAGCGCGCGGCGCAAGTTCTTGTCGAGAATGTCGCCGAGGATGATGCCGAGCACGAGTGGCGCCATCGGATATTTCATCTCGCGCAGGATAAAGCCGACGATGCCGAAGAATAGCATGACATAGACGTCGAACAGCCGTTGCGTGATCGCATAGGGACCGATGACGCATAGCACGAACACGATAGGCATCAAACGCTCGCGCGGCACGCGCAGAATGGTCAGCAGCGGCCGTGTCAAAGCGAGACCGAGAATGCCCATGGCGATCGTCGCCAGCACGACCATCCACACCACCTGATATACGAAGGTCGGTGCCTCGATCATGATCAAGGGGCCGGGCCTGATGCCGTGGATCAGCATGGCGGCGAGCAGCACCGCCGCCGGCGCCGATCCAGGCACCGCCAACGTAAGCGCCGGAATGAGCGCGCCGGGGATGGCGGCATTGTTGCCGGTTTCCGCCGCGATCAAGCCCTCGCGCGAGCCCTTGCCGAACTGGTCGCGTTCCTTGCTGGCGCGCCGCGCCGCCGCGTAGGACACCCAGGCGCCGATATCCTCGCCGACGCCCGGAATGATGCCGACGATTGTGCCGATGATGCCGGAACGGCCGATGGTGCGCTTGTATTTCCACATCTGGGCAAGGCCGGGCACCACCCGGTCGACCGCGCCGGTCGCCATCACCGCCGCGCGTTCCTTCATCACGCTGAGCACTTCGGCAAAGCCGAAGGCGCCGACCAGCGCCGGGATCAGTGCGATGCCGCCGGCCAGATCGGAATTGCCGAAACTGAAGCGGGGTTCGGCGTGGATGCCTTCCTGCCCGACCATCGCCACCAGCAATCCGAGGAAGCCGATGATCCAGCCTTTCAGCGCGTCGTCGAAGGATGTCATCTGCCCGGCGATGACGATGCCGAAGATCGCCAGCCAGAAATACTCGTAGGAGCCGAAGCTGAGCGCGAATTCGGCGAGCAGCGGCGCCAGGGCGGCGAGGAACACGACGCCGATAAGCGTGCCGATGACCGAGGCGCTGGTCGCGAGGCCCATCGCTTCGCCGGCCAATCCCTGCCGCGCCAACGGAAAGCCGTCGAGCGTGGTCGCGGCGTTGGCGGGCGTACCCGGAATGTTGAGCAGGATGGCCGACCGTGAGCCGCCGTAGATCGCGCCGACATAGACCGCGATCAGAACGAGGATCGCCTGTTCCGGCACCATCCTGTAGGTCAAGGTCGTCATCAGCGCGACGCCCATGGTCGCGGTCAGGCCGGGCAGCGCGCCGATGACGATGCCGATCAGCGTCGCCCAGCCGACATTGAACAGCGTGGTGAAATTCGCGAAGGCGGAAAATGCACCGGCGAAATTGATCAGACCGTCAAGCATGTTCACCCGCCCGGCTCACGGCAAACGCACCAGAAACAACGTCTCGAACAGAAACGGAATGGCGATGGCCGCGACGGCGGCCAGAGCGCCGGCAATCGCCAGCTTGATGCCCCGCGTGCGGCCGCTGTCATCCGAGCGCCACTCGAATGCCGCGACAAAGGAAAAAACAAAGAGCCCCGACGCGAGCCAGAACGGCAGGCGACCGAGCAGGACGATCGCGTAAACGAGACACAGCACCAGGCAGAGCGTGAAGCGAATGCGGCCGGCGCGCATCTCCGCCGCATCGGCGACAGCGTCGGCGCCTTTCATCGTGCCGGCGAATACGGTGCGCAATGCCAAAGCACCGCCGAGTACGGCGATAATAATGCCAAGCATGCCCGGCACCAGACCGGGCACGGTCCACGGATTGATCGAGCGCTCGGCCAGGCGCGGCATGGCATAGGACTCGGCGAGGACGGCGAGGCCGAGCGCCAGCAGAACCAGTCCGGTCACGAGATCGGCTCTTGCGAGCGCTCTTGTCTGCATCGCAGCTTGCACCAATCAAGACAAAGATCGGCCGCGGACCCGGCAAACGTCACCAGGTCCGCGGCTTGATCGACTATCAGCGCGGCGGAATGCCGACGCTGGCCGGATCGACCTTGGCTTCCTTGCGGTCCCACAGGCCCCAGGCAGTTTCCTTCACCGCCGGCAGCACCGCTTTGCTGGCCTCGTCGCCATAGATCACCGCGACGATGGCGCCACGGCTTGTCGCGTAGTTCTTCAGCGCATCGGACTTGGCGATCTTGTCGGTCCAGATCATTTCCAGCGTCTTGATCACCTCGGCCGGCACGCCCTTCGGTACGAAGATGCCGAAGTAATTGTCGGTCGCCGGGAAGTTCGGCAGCGACTTGGTAATCGGCGCGATTTCCGGCACGCCCTGGAGATTGAGCGGCTTGGTGCCGACCACCGCGAGCGCGCGGATACGGCCGGCGCGGATCATTTCCGCCTGTTCGACAGCGAGTTGCGTCGTCGCTTCGGTTTCGCCGCCAGCGGTGGCGATAATCGCCGGGTTGCCGCCGTCATAGGTGACCTGACGGGCCTGCACGCCGGCGCCGGTCGAGAACGAACCGAGCGCCGCGCCGCCGGACGAATTGATACCGGCCGTGGCGACGGTGACAGCGCCGGGCTTGGCCTTCATCGCCTTGATGAGATCGTCGATCGTCTTGTACGGCGTATTGGCGTTGACGCCGATGACCGCCGAGTTGATGACGCCGAGGAACAGGTGCCAGTCGTCGAGCTTGGTGTTGAGCAGGCCGGTGACGGCGTAGGTGCCGGCATCCTTGGCCGCGCCGGACGCCCAGGTGTAGCCATCCTTCGGTGCTTCCAGCACCGCCTTGGTGCCGATCGAGCCGGAGGCGCCCGGCTGATTGACAATGACCACCGACTGGCCGAGCGCGCCTTCGATCTCTTTGCCTAACAAGCGCACGACCTGATCGGTCGATCCGCCGGCGCCCCACGGGACAATGATGGTGATCGGCTTGGTCGGCTTCCACGGATAGTTCTGGGCAGAAGCGGTGCCGGAAAGCCCGATGGCCGCCGCGGCACTGAGCATCAAGATGCGTAACATGATAGTCCTCCCTTTGGTTGTTATGTCGTCGTTTCTTGAACGCCGGTCTTGAGGCCAGCTTTTTAATTGGAGCTAGGACAGACCGTGCACCGCCAACAACTTGTTCATACGTGACGCGGCGAGATCGGGATCGTGCAGCACGCGCGCTCTGTCGGCGAGGCGGAACAATTCGGCGAGATGCAGGATCGAACGGGCGCTTTCCTGGCCGCCGACCATGATGAAATGGTCCTGCAAGCCGTTCAGCCAGGCCAGGAACACGACGCCGGTCTTGTAGAAGCGCGTCGGCGCCTTGAAGATATGGCGCGACAGCGGCACCGTCGGCTCCATGATGCCGTGAAAGCCTTGCAGATCGCCCTTGGCCAGCTTGGCCAGTCCGGCCGAGGCCGCCGGCGCGATGGCGTCGAAAATGCCGAGCAACGCATCGGAATGGCCTTCCTCATCGCCAGCGATCAGTTCGGCGTAGTTGAAGTCGTCACCGGTATACATGCGTACACCCTGCGGCAAGCGGCGGCGCATGGCGATTTCCTTGTCCTTCGACAGCAGCGAAATCTTGACGCCATCGATCTTGGCGGCATTGTCCTGCATCACGTTGAGGCAGGTTTCCATGGCGGCCATGTGATCGGCATTGCCCCAATAGCCTGCCAAAGCCGGATCGAACATTTCGCCGAGCCAGTGGATGATCACCGGCTCCTTGACCTGCCTGAGGATGCGGCCATAAACGCGCTCGTAATCGGCCGGCGACTTGGCCACGCGCGCCAAAGCGCGCGACGCCATGACGATGAGCTGGCCGCCCATGCCTTCGACGGCCTCGATCTGCTCTTCGTAAGCACGGATGATGTCGTCGATGGTCACGTCATCGCTGACGGCGAGATGATCGGTGCCGACGCCGCAACAGATTTTCGCGCCGGGCCGGCTTTTGGCCGCTTCCAGTGCGTGCTTGATCAACAGCTTGGCGGCGCTCCAGTCGAGCCCGCCGCCGCGCTGCGCGGTATCCATGGCCTCGGCGACGCCGAAACCCAAGTCCCACAGATAGTGCCGGAAAGCGATGGTCTTGTCCCAGTCGATAGTAGCGTCGAGCCACGGATCGTTGTCGGCCAATGGATCGGCGACGACATGCGCGGCGGCGTAGGCGACGCGATTGAAATTCGCGGTTTCAACTTTCGACGGAAACTGAATCGGCTCGCCCGTGGTGTAGGGCGCAAATTTTCCGCCGGTAGTAGGAAGCGAAAGGGTCGCCATTTCTGCTCCTCAGATCCTGATCTCCGGCACATCGAGCCAGCGCCGTTCGGCCCAGCTCTTCAAGCCCAGTTCAGCCAACTGCACGCCCTTGACGCCTTCGATCAGGCCGTGATGCCATGGCGTGTCGGCGACAACGTGGCGAATGAAGTCTTCCCACTGAATTTTGAAGGCGTTCTCATAGGTGACGTTGTCCGGCACGTCCTCCCATTGCTCATGGAACTTCATGGTCTGCGGCACATCCGGATTCCACACCGGGCGCGGCGTATTCACGCGCGCCTGAGTCACACATTGGGTCAGGCCGGCAACCGCCGAGCCATGCGTGCCATCAACCTGGAACGTCACCAAATCGTCGCGTTGCACACGCACCGTCCATGACGAATTCATGTGCGCGATGACGCCGCCTTCGAGCTGGAACGTGGCATAGGCCGCGTCGTCGGCGTCGGCCTCATAGGTCTTGCCGTTCTCATCGACGCGCTTGGGGATGTGCGTTGCGCCAAGGCAACTCACCGCCTCGACCTTGCCGAACAGATTGTCGAGCACGTAACGCCAGTGGCACAGCATATCGAGAATGATGCCGCCGCCTTCGGCCTTCTTGTAGTTCCAGCTTGGCCGCTGCGCCGGTTGGCCCCAGTCGCCCTCGAACACCCAATAGCCGAACTCGCCGCGCACCGAGAGCATGCGGCCGAAAAAGCCTGAGTCACGCAGCATCTTGATCTTGCGCAAGCCGGGCAGGAACAATTTGTCCTGCACGACGCCGTTCTTGACGCCTTTGGCCTTGGCGAGCCTGGCCACCGCGATCGCCTTGTCGAGCGTGTCGGCGATCGGCTTCTCGCAGTAGACATGTTTGCCGGCATGGATCGCCTGCGTGATCAGGTCGGCGCGCATCTGCGTCGTCGCCGCATCGAAAAATACTTCGTCCTTCGGATCGTTCAGCGCCGCGGTGAGATCGGTTGTGTGGCGCTCGATGCCATATTGCTTGGCAAGCGCCGCGATCCTCTCGGCGTTGCGGCCGACCAGGATCGGATCGGGCATGACGCGGTCGCCGTTCGGCAGAACCACGCCGCCCTGCTGGCGGATGGCGACGATCGAACGCACAAGGTGCTGGTTGAGCCCCATGCGTCCGGTGACGCCATACATCACGATGCCAAGTCTGCGGGTTGCCACGAAGCCTTCCTCCGATTGTCAGCCGGCCTCTGGGGGCCGTTAAGTAACCAGACGGTTACTATGCCGGGGCGCATCGCCGTTCGTCAAGCGCCGCTACTAGACGCCTGGAAACCTAAGGTTTTACAGGGGCTTTCAGGTAGGCGAGAATGACCTCGACGATGTGCTCGCCGCGCCGCGCCAGCCGTTCCGGCGCATTGAGGTCCTCGCCGAAAATGGTCGACAGCGTGTGCCGGTTCGACATGTAAAAGAAGCCGAGCGCGGCGATGCTGATGTACAGCTCGATCGGATCGACGTCATGACGGAAGGTCATGTTTGCGGCGCCGCGCTTGAGCAGCACCTCGATCATGCCGACCAAAGGCGCATGCAGCGTGCGAATCTGTTTCGACTTCTTCAGATAGGCCGCCCGATTCATGTTCTCGGTCGCCAGCAGGCTGAGGAATTCCGGATGGTCGATGAAATACTGCCAGGTGAACAGCACCAGCCGGCGCATGCCGGCGACCGGATCGAGTTCGTCGAGCTTGAGGCCGATTTCGGCGGCGCGGATCGCCGCATAGGTGTGCTCGAGCACGGCGAGGTAAAGGCCCTGCTTGTCGCCGAAGTAGTGATACAGCATGCGCTTGTTGACACCGGCGCGTTCGGCAATGGCATCGACGCGGGCGCCGGTCAGGCCCTTGGCGGTGATCTCGGCGGTGGCGGCGCGCAGGATCGCGGCGCGCGTGCGTTCGGGATCGCGCGTCAGACTGACGGCACGCGCCTTGGACTTAGTATTGGCCTTGGACTTTGGCAGGCTGCCTTCCATCGCTCCTGTTTAGCCGAAGGGACGAAGGAGTCCTAGGCCGTGCGGGCGATCGGCTGCTGCTGCGAAGCGTGCAGGCTTTCCAGCGCCCGCCCGACCATCACCAGCACCGGGCCCGGCAATTTGGCCTGCGCCAGCCGCAACGGTAGTTCGCCAATGGCGCAGGCGATGACATCCTGATCGGGCCGCGTCGCGCGGGCGATGGCAACGGCCGGCGTTTGCGGATCGAGGCCTTCGGCCAAGGCGCGCACCACCAGAGATTCAAGCGTCCGAACCGGCATGTAGATCGCCGTCGTTGTCGCGGCGTCCGCCAAAGCGCGCCAGTCGATGTCATCGGGCAACTGCCCGCTCTGCGCGTGGCCGGTGATGTATTGCAAGCGCCGCGAATGCTTGCGGTCGGTCAGCGACAGGCCCTGCGCCGCCGTGATGCCGGGCACGATCTCGACAGCGATGTGCGCAGCTTTGCAGGCGTCGAGTTCCTCGCCAGCGCGGCCGAAGATCAAAGGGTCGCCGCCCTTGAGGCGGACGACGCGCTTGCCCTGTTTCGCCAGCGAGACCATCAATTCGTTAATGTCGCTCTGCTTGCACGAAGGCCCAAAGCCGGTCTTGCCGACCAGCATCTTGCGCGCCTCGCGGCGGGCGAAATCGAGCACATCGCGCGACACCAGATCGTCGAACAGAATGACGTCGGCCGATTGCAGCGCGCGGACGGCGCGTAGGGTCAGCAGTTCTGGGTCGCCGGGACCGGCGCCGACCAAAGTCACCGAGCCGGACTCAACGGCAGCGCCGAGACCTTTGACTTCAGCAACGAAACGATCGAAATCGGATTCCAGCGGCGCGGTGTCCGGGTTCTTGACCGCATGCGCGGTGAACACCTGCCAGAACTTGCGGCGTCCTGAAAATGACAATCCGGACACCTTGACGGCGCCGCGCCATTTTCCGGCGGCCGCCGCCCACTGGGCAAAGCCGTTCGGCAGCAGCGCTTCAAGCTTCGCCCGGATGGCCTGCGCGAATACCGGCGCCGCGCCATCGGTCGAAATACCGATGACCAGTGGCGAACGATTGACGATGGCGCCGAAAGAGAAATCGCAGAACGCCGGTTTGTCGATGACATTGACCGGCACGCCGGCGGCGCGCGAGGCGGCG
>LNFM01002658.1_pt1 | contig 45890 bp, 38 predicted proteins | sample 596031 | NCBI WGS metagenome assembly LNFM01 (sample SAMN04254537, study PRJNA301005) | activated carbon metagenome | isolation source: dual media filters at the Ann Arbor, Michigan drinking water treatment plant | place: USA: Ann Arbor
CGACCCGAAAGTGCCAGGAATCGGCCCAAGACCTGGCGGCCAGAGACAGGCGAGGGTGCCAATTCCCTCGTACTTACCGAGGGTTATGGTAAGTACATTTGAAGTCAGAAAACGCTTATATATCAATAGCTTAGGTGTGGCTGTGCACGCAGTCTGACGCGAACGCGTCTCCCTGATCTCTCGTCAAAACAGGGAATTTTTCGAAAAGCCGCCGAGTTCAGCGAACTCAAACTTCAATTTTTACGGCGATATCAACCGGTTGGCAGCGCCGGGCGAATGTATGGAACAGGGAATTCGCGGGGGATTGAACAGGGAAATCTGACGCCAGACTTGGCATGCTGCACATCACCTCACTGGCGAGAAGAAACGCACGCTCTGAGGCGACTGCACGCCGTGTTTCCGTCCATTACTTCGCGCGCGCAGTGAGCGCCGCGCAGGGAAGGTGCGGTTGGAGATCCGCTGTCAGAGGGTCTGTGCAGCGTGCGCGGCGCTCTCTTAAATCGTGGCAAGCCCATAACAACCGTCAAGCGAAACCGGCAAATAGTTCAACTGGCCTGGGCCTGCTTCTGCGCTTGTTTCCCGATATCGCGCCAACAAAGTTCGCTGGCCGCTTCCCGGATATCTGGCGTATCGGGGCGATTCTCAGCACGCGTCCCAAAGGCACCTGGCTGATGGGAGGATAATAGCTGGCTGGAAATGGCGCTGACGCAGGAGATTGAAATGATGCTATCCGCAGGATAGGTGTCCAAGATGGAAATCCGCAGATACCAAGAAGCGGACCTCGACGGAGCCATCGAGTGCTTCCTGCAGGCCATACGACAGACTGCGGCCAACGACTATGATCCTGATCAAATATTGGCTTGGGGCTGTATTGACCGCAGCATTTGGGCTACCCGTCGTCTGAGCCGGCCTACTTGGGTGGCGGCGATTGATGGCGATGTTGTTGGTTTCGCCGATCTCGAATCAGACGGCCATCTCGACATGTTGTATGTTCACCCGCGATATCAACGGCGGGGAACAGCACGCAAACTCGTAGATACAATTATACACGAAGCCCGATCTGCCGGACTAAGTTTCGTTTTTACCGAAGGTAGTTTAACCGCTCGACCATTTTTTGAGGCGTTGGGCTTTTTGGTTGTGCAGCCCGAACGAGTGTTTCGTAACGGGCAATGGTTCGATCGTCTCAGAATGAGGATCGACTTGAACTATCTAGAGAATGCTACGAGCGAAGACACGCGTTCGTCGCCGACCTGAAGCCCGCGATTAAGGCATGATGAACCCGAGCCCAATCATCGCCGGGATGGCAAGGGTAAGCAAAACGATTACGCGCTCCGGCAAAGTCATGCCTGGCTCCAAAAGTAAGTACTTGTGGATTGGAGACCGGGCTTTAGCCCTGTTCGGGCCAAGCTTCAAACGATCTCTCCCGGCGAGGTAAACGGTTGCAAATCAGATGCGTTCCCGCGCCGGGAGCAAATTGCGTACTATCAAGCCGCGCGAGACAATCGTCGTTTCCGCGTGTTTTTTGGAAGCACATCGATTTTGCCGTCGGTCACATCAAGACCAGAAGGCGGGCAGCTTGGCTGAATCGGCGGGTCGGGTTCAGTCTTCGCCAGCTCGGCATAAAAGCGGGCGAGACCTTCGAAGAGCGTTCGCGCCTTCGGCGTTTCGGCCGCTTCAGCTTCTTTCCTACAGCGCGTTGCCTCCGCGTAAAGTTCAGATTTATTGGACATTTCCCACTCCACACAAGGGCGGGGAGCACTAAGTCTCTCGGTCGACAGAAGCCCTCAAACCACCACTGTCGATGGCAAATACGATATCGGGAGTTTTCTGATCAGCTATTACTTAGGTTAAGCAAGGCAGGTGATACCCCGCTTTGGCAACAGCGCCGACCACAAAGACGGAATTGTTGTTGAGGCGGTGCCATTGATCTTCCGGAATGTTGATCTCCCGCAGACGCTTTCCGGGGCAATGTCCGTTGCTGAGTAAGGTAGGGCAACCGGTAGGACGTTGCCTATCGTTGAAGCAAAGTCCGATGGCGAAAAGATGCGGTAGTGATCCCACCTCTCGAAGGCACCGCGGCCCTTATCTATGAACTGTCGAGGGGCCGAAGTTGTTCGGTTAGTTTGGGCGGAACCTGCGCTAGCGAGGTAGCTGAAGGGTGGCCGCCGTAGGGCGTGGGGCGGTTGATTTCATCTCGCCTTTAGCCCTCAAAGCCCGCGAACCATGAATCGAGACCAGCACGTTCCGGCCCTTGCATATCGAGCAGACAAAGGAATGCGGACGCTTGTAGAGCTCCAGTTCGGGCGGCAGGGTCGTGAGGTCGAGGACAGCGCCTCTCCGGCAATCCTGGCACCACAGCGACACGCCCATGTCGGCCGTGATGAAGTCGGCAACGGTGGTGGTCATCGCCCCAGCCTCGCGCCGCATTTGACATCGTATTTACCCGGCGGGCGGCCCCACGGCGGCCGCTGATATTTGCAGTCCTTCAAAAGTTCATAGACGACGGTTTCGAGCGATGCCTCGTGGCCGAACATTACCGCGAGTCGCACGAGCTTGTAGGCCCCTTTGCGGGGCACAGGGCGCACCGCAGCCGGACGAGCGGTGGTCAAAAGGAAAAGGCAATGCGACGGAAGATCAAAGCCCAGATTTGTGAGCGGGATTTCGCGGCTCGCTAGGGACACCGCCTTGCTTGCACTTATCAGCTGTTGGTAGCTCTCATCGCGCAGAATTGAGGCCGCTGTCCTTGAAGGATAGCGGCCTCAATGCATGAACATACCGTACATACTTATTTGGGGTTAAGATGCTTTACATGCTCCTGATGTTCTTTGAGCGTCGGAAGGGTCTTTTCCGCAAACGCCTTCAGTTTCGCGTCTTCGACGGTCTTGGTGGCATTCGCGAAAAGTCCGACGGCCTCATCATGAGCAGCTTTTTGCTCGTCGACGTACACTGAGTCAAAGTTCTCGTCAGATGCAGATTTGATCTTTTCAATGCGAGCCATTGTCGCCTCGTCCGGCTTGGCGGGAACCCTGTCGCCAGCCCGCACGGTTCGGTGCTGAAGGCGATCGCGATGATCGTGCTTGGCCTGTTGCTCGGTCTTGTCGGTACGGACATCTATACGGGAGCCCCGCGCTTCACCCTTGACCAGCTGGAATTGGCGGACGGCATCAACTTCGTCGCGGTCGCGGCCGGTGTGTTCGGCATCGCCGAAATCCTGCGCAACATGGAAGGCGAGAAAACGCGCGAGCCGATCGTCACCAAGGTCATGAGCCTGATGCCGACACGCGAGGACTTCAAGCGCATGGTCGGTCCGATCCTTCGCGGCACGGCGCTGGGGTCGGCGCTGGGCGTTCTGCCCGGCGGCGGCGCCATTCTCGCAAGCTTTGCGTCCTATACGCTCGAAAAGAAGATTTCGCCGCGCCAGAGCGAGTTCGGCAAGGGCGCCATCGAGGGCGTCGCGGGGCCGGAAAGCGCCAACAATGCCGGCGCGCAGACCAGCTTCATCCCGATGCTGACGCTCGGCATTCCGGCCAATCCGGTCATGGCGCTGATGATTGGCGCCATGATCATCCAGGGCATCGTGCCCGGCCCGAACGTGGCGCGCGAACAGCCGGAACTGTTCTGGGGCATCATCGCCTCGATGTGGCTCGGCAATCTGATGCTGGTCATCCTCAATCTGCCGCTGATCGGCATCTGGGTCCGGCTGTTGCGCGTGCCGTATCACACGCTGTTTCCGGCCATTATCGCGTTCGCGTCGATCGGCGTGTACTCGGTCAACAGCAATGCGTTCGATCTCTATGCCATCGCGCTGTTCGGCATCGTCGGCTGGCTGCTGCTGAAGCTCGATTGCGAACCGGCGCCGCTTCTGCTCGGCTTCGTGCTCGGTCCGCTGCTGGAAGAGCATCTGCGCCGCGCCATGATCCTCTCGCGCGGCGATCCGACGATCTTCATCAATTTCTCCGAGCGTCCGATCAGCGCGAGCCTGCTGACCCTGTCCGCCATCGCGCTGGTGATCGTCTTCCTTCCAAACGTCGCCAAGAAGCGCAAGGAAGTGTTCGTCGAGGAGGATTAAGGCCCGCGGGACCCGCCGCAACAGCTGCGCATCGTCCTCTCCATAGTTTCGGCGTCGGTATAGGTAAAGACGGTGTTCTGACGTTCGAGCGTGTAGTCGCGGATCACGTCACCCGGGCGATTGGTCAGTGAACCAATATTCGCCCGGAATGGGCGAGGCGCATCATCCTTGACGCGGTCATGCGAAAGCTCAAAGCGATGGCCTTCATCAGCCTCGTAGGCCAACTTGCCGATACCCGAGAGGAAGTCGGTTTCGGTGCCGATCACCTCGCGTCCATCGCCGTCAGTATGATTGTCGCCGTTTCCCCAGTTGAGATAGCCGAGAAATTCGAAGCCATTCTGAGTGCCGTAGGCAGCCGCGCTGGTCGTGAACGTTTCGCTGTTCGTGTCGAACGACAGCTTTCCAAAGCCACCGAACGCCGTGCCGGGCAAAAGCAGGTCGCGGGCGTCGCGGGTCAGGACGTATCTTCTCATTCGGGCAAACCCTGCGGCGTCGGCACGGAGACGCCTTCATGACGGGCCGCTGAATGAGATCGGTGGTGCCAAGACGTGGGATCTGGAGCGCGGAAAATAGATTTGGTCCCTTGCTCCCAAGTTTATTGGAATCAGAATTTGCCATGTCAGGCAGAGGCCTGCATGCGCTCGCCGTCGATTGGGTCGGCTCACCAAGCGTCCAACCGCGCCGGTTCCTAAACCCTCGCTCGCAGATTGGTAGTCCTTGAGGGCGGCATCATAACGTCGGTCGCCTGACAGGGCAGGCGGCCGACGGATGCGAGAATGTGGAGTCAGTGTACCTGGTTGATGGCTTCGACGAATGCATCGCCCATGTCGACGGTGCTGGACGTGCCCCCCATGTCACGGGTTTTGGCTATTCCAGTCTCGATCACACGATCCGCGGCGGTCTGTATGAGGTCGGCTGTTTCGCGGATCAGCGCGTCGTTGCGCACCTGTGCCAGCCAAGCCAACATCATGTGCCCAGACATGATCATCGCATAAGGATTGGCGATATTCTGGCCGGCGATGTCCGGTGCAGAGCCGTGCGGCGCCTGAGCCATCGCCTTGGTCTCACTGGTATTGAGACGCGGCGTCATGCCAAGCCCGCAGACAAGGCCGGCTGCTTCGTCGTTGAAGATGTCGCCGAACATGTTGGTGGTGACGATTACATCGTACTGTTGCGGCTTCATAACGAGACGCAAAGCGAAAGTGTCGACCATCACTTCATCGTATTCGATGTCGGGATATTCGGCCGCTACTTTGCGGCATTCCTCGGCGAACATGCCGCAGCCTAGCTTGAAGATTGTTTCCTTGTGCACAGCGGTCACTTTCTTCCGAGGACGGCTCCGCGCGACTTCAAAGGCGGTGCGTGCAATCCGACTGGAGGCCTGGCGTGTGATCACCCTGATCGAGATCGTCATGTCCAAAGAGGGGCGGAATTCGCCGGTTCCGGCATAGGTGTTGCGGTCGGGCTGGAAGCCTTGGGTGTTCTCGCGCACGATTACCATGTCGACGTCCTGGTGGACGCAGGGCAGCGAGCGGAACGACTTCACGGGCTGAATATTGCTGTACATGTCAAAATGCCGGCGGAAGATCGGATGCGGATTCACCGCGCCCGGCACTTTCGGATATTCGCGATGGCCTATCGGGCCTAGAAGCCATCCGTCGAGCCCGGCCAGCTTGTCGAGCGTGCCTTCGGGCAGGGTGGTGCCCAGCTTGTCGAACGCGGCTCGTCCGAGCGGATAGTCGGTCCATTCAATCGGCAGGCCGGTGCGCGCAGCCGCGGCCTTCATGACCTTCTCGGTCTCGGGCACGACTTCGAGCCCGATGTCGTCGCCGAGCATGACGCCGAGCTTTAACTGACTTGTCATTACAAAACTCCTCCCGTTCTTGATTAGTGACGCTGATTGAGGTGGGCAATGCACTGCTCGTCGACGACCAGCCCGAGGCCGGGGCGGTCGGGCACGACAACCTGTCCGTTTTCGACGACGGCTCCGCCTTCGGCGACAGGGTTGTCGGCAATACGCAGGTGATAATCCATGCCGGGATCGCAGCCGACGAGGCGGATGGCGGCATGAAGGTGGGCCGTGGCCGTGTCCAGAAGGCGGCTGCCCTGGGTCCAGTCGACTCGCACAGACAGCCCTGCCGATTCGGCGATACGCATCATCTGTACCGATTTGTACAGACCTCCGCACTTGCCGATCTTGAGGCTGATCATGTCGGCCATGCGCTCGTAGGCGATTTCGGTCGCATCCTGGATCGAGTCAATCGCTTCGTCGGCGACGACCTTGTGCGGCAGGGTATTCGTAATCTGCTGCAGGCCCTTCTTGTCGTGGTGCAGAACCGGTTGCTCGATCGCGAGGTTCGGCACGTCCTTGAAGCGGCGGGTCAGGAGCTCAATCGTATCTTTGGCTGTGCCCCAGGTCTGGTTGGGGTCGGCGATAACGAGCGCGTTCCGCGGAATTTTCGTCAGAATCGCCTCGATGCGATCCGCATCCGCGTCCAGCGATTCAAGGTGGCCCGTCATCTTGGGTTCGAAACAGGTATATCCCTGTTCGATCAGAGCGGCTGCGGCTTCGCCCATCTCCTTCGGGGATTGGCGGGGCATGGTCGCGAGGCGCCCGAACCTCGTTTGAAACCCGCCGCCCAGCAGATTGTAGATCGGCTGGCCGCTTGCCTTCCCCATGATGTCGTAACAGGCGATGTCGATCGCTGCGCGCGCGCCTGTATTGGCGTGCAGAAATAGGTGATCGAGCTTCGCGTGGATGCCCGCGATATTGAACGGGTCCATATCCATGATGGTCTTGCCGAACAGTTCGATCGCAGCGACCTGGCCGGCCTGCGTCTCGCTGGTGACCGGGTGGGCTGTAGCTTCGCCCCATCCCACTACGCCGTCGTCCGTCGTGATCCGGACGAACACATTCTCCTTCTGCTGCTTGGCAGTGAACCAGCCCTCGCGGGCGTGGACCATCGTGCCTTCCTTTTTTCCGGCGCCGAACAGAGCCCGGTAAGCGTCCGTCACTTCATACCAGACGGGAATAGCCTTCACTTCTTTGATGCGCACCCTCGCCTCCTCCGATGATTAGTCCTTGACATACCGGTGATTGTCCACTGGTATACCGGTATGAAGACAATGTCCACGCACCTTTCTAATCAGGCCTATTCGAAGCTGAGGGGGCTCATTCTGGACGGCACATTACCGTCAGGGTCGGTGCTCTCGGAGCGCAGCCTCGCGGAGCTTTTCGGCATCGGCCGCATGCCCGTTCGCGAAGCTATCCGTGAGCTGGCGAAGGAGGGGCTTATCTCCACGTCAGCAAACCGCGGCACGTTCGTGCGGCAGCTTTCCATCATTGAATTGCGCGAGCTTTACGAGGCGCGGCAGGCCGTGGAGGGGATGACGGCGTTTCTCGCAACGAAGCGCGGGCCGACCCCTGAACTGCTGGCTTTCCGTGCGCGCTTTGAAGACGTGCTCGCAGGTCGCGTGCTGATGGATCTCCAGGAGATCCAGACGCTCGGCAACGAATTTCACATCGCCATCCTCGATGCCGCCCGCAACAAAGAGCTGGCGCGCATTCTAGATTCGCTTCAAGCGCAGGTCACGATGTCGATGCGCATGGCGACCGAAAGCAACCCGGATCGTATTCCCGTCTCGCTGCGCGAGCATCTGGCAATTCTCGAAGCCATCGAGGCTCGGGATGCGCTCGAAGCCCAAAGGCGCATGATCACTCACCTTGCTTCTGCGCTTGACGCGAGGCTTCACCTTTTCGGCGCGGAGGTAATTACACGTAGGTGAAGCAATAAAAAACAAATAAGTGGGAGGAAATAAAATGACCAGTATGACGCGTTTAATCGCGGCCGTATCAACGGCTGCGGCGCTGACGATGTCGGCGCATGCCTACGCGGAATGGGCTCCGACCAAAGACATTGAGATCATCGTCCCGAACGCGGCCGGGGGCGGAAACGACCTTCTCGCGCGGGCCATCGGCAACATCCTTACGCAAGAGAAGCTCGTCCCCGGCAATGTGACGATCGTCAACAAGCCCGGCGGCGGGCAGGCAGTGGGCGTTGGCTTCGCGGCCACGAACCGCGCCGGCGATCCTCACACCCTCGTTCTGGTCAGCACCGGCACCCAGGTCACGCCGATGCAGGTTCCGGATGCAATGGGCTACAACGACCTCGATCCGGTCGCGACGCTGACCGCCGACGACTTCTTCCTCGCTGTCGGCCCGGACTCCAAATACAAGAACGTTGCCGAAATGGCGGAGGCCGCGAAGGCGAAGCCTCTCAGCGTGTCGATCGCAATCGGCGGCGCAACCGACGAAATGGCGGTCGCGGTTCTCGAAAGCGGTACCGGTGCGAAGTTCAATCTCGTTCGCTTCGGCAGCACCGGCGAAGCAGTCAATGCCATTCTTGGCGGCCACGTCGACGCGACGAGTGGCAATCCGATTGAGCTTCTGCCGCAGATCAAGGCAGGCACCATCAAGGGTGCCGGCGTGTTCCGCCCGACACGCTTCGAGGAAGCGCCTGACGTGCCGACGCTTGAAGAGCAGGGCATCAAGGTCCCCACCTACCAGGCGTGGCGGGGTATTGCTCTGCCCAAGGGCACGACCGCGGAGCAGAAGCAGTACTGGATCGACACTTTCAAGAAGGTCGAATCCACGCAGTCCTACAAGGACCTGATCAAGAAGAACGTCTCGACGGCAATGGTTCTGACCGGCGATGATATGAAGAAGTACACGGACGAACAGGCCGTGCTTTACAAAAAGATGCTCGCCAAATGAAACGTGGCGAGCTGTTCTTTGTCGCGCCGATCCTAGGGATGCATGACGTATGTCACGAATGGGGTGCCCGCGTCCGGGTACTTTCCGTTCTGGATTGGCATCGCTGTCGTCGGTCTCGCGTTGTTGCATGTTGCGATGACATGGTCGCAGCCTGTTATCGAGGACGATCCGGGCAACCGGGAATGGAGAAAGCCCGCGCTCGTTGCCGTCGGCCTCATCGTCTGCGTCGCGGTGCTGGACTATGCCGGACTTGGCGTAGCGGTCGGCCTCTATCTTCTTTTCCTTCTCGCATATCTCGAACGTGTTCCGCTGCTGATCGCAGTACCGACGGCCGTCGGCATTACAGGCGTCGTCGTTGTCCTGTTCGGAACCGTACTTGGGGTTCCGATACCACGCGGCCCGTGGGGATTCTGACATGGATATCGTAAACTCCCTGCTTCTCGGACTGTCGACCGTAACGACGCCCGAGAATCTGATGTTCTGCCTGCTCGGTGTTGTGGCGGGCCAGCTCGTCGGCCTGCTGCCCGGCATCGGGCCTGCGGCAGGTATCGCATTGCTTCTGCCGCTGACGTTCGGCGGCGATCCGGTCGGCTCCACCATCATGTTCGCGGGAATCTATTACGGCGCGCAGTATGGCGGAACTCTGACCTCGGTTCTCGTCAACATTCCCGGTGAGTCGTCTTCCGTCATGACGGCCATCGACGGCCACCAGCTTGCAAAGCAGGGCCGGGCCGGTGCGGCGCTCGGAATCGCGGCGATCGGCTCGTTCATCGCCGGCATCTTTGGTACCATGGGCCTCATGCTCGCAGCCCCGATGCTGGCACGGGGCGCGCTCGCTTTCGGCCCTCCCGAATACTGCATGCTCGTGCTTATGGGCCTCGCCGCGCTGGCGCTCGTCGGCGGGTCGGTAGTCAAGGGTCTGCTGATGGGCGCGGTCGGCCTGCTGCTGGCAACAATCGGTGTCGATCCTCAGATCGGCAATTCGCGGTTCATCTTCGGCCAGATGTGGCTACTGGACGGCATCGAGTTCCTTATGATCGCGGTCGCGCTGTTCGGTGTCGGCGAAGTTCTCGCCTCGGCCGGGCGTGACATGACGGCGAAGGTGCAGTTCCTCGGCGGCCTCAAGAGCATGTACCCGTCGAAAGAAGACTGGCAGCGGTCGCGCATGCCCATTCTGCGCGGGACGGTCATCGGATTTCTCGTGGGCGTGCTGCCGGGGGCTGGCGCGACCATCGCGTCTTTCTTCTCTTATGCCGTTGAAAAGAAACTGTCGAAGACGCCAGAGCAGTTCGGCAAGGGGGCGATCGAAGGCGTCGCCGGGCCCGAAGCCTCCAACAACGCCTCTTCGGCGGGGGCAATGGTGCCGATGTTCGCGCTCGGCCTTCCGGGCTCCAACACGACCGCCATCATGCTCGGCGCGCTGATCATGTTCGGCCTTCAGCCCGGACCGCAGCTGTTCCAGACAAATCCGGATCTGATCTGGGGCATCATCGCGAGCATGTTCATCGGCAATCTGTTGCTGCTCATTCTCAATCTGCCGCTTGCCGGCTTGTCCGCGCAGATCCTGCGGGTCCCGTACAAATATCTTTATCCTGGCATTCTGGCGCTCTGCATCGCCGGTGTTTACAGCCAGTCGAACAGTGTTGACGACGTCCACTTGATGGCGCTGTTCGGTATCGTCGGATACTTCATGAAGAGGTTCGACTATCCGGCGGCGCCGCTGGTGCTCGGCCTGGTCCTGGAGCCGCTTCTTGAGAATGCCTTGCGTCAGTCGCTGACGTTATCGTTCGGTAGCATGGGTATCTTCGTTTCGCGGCCGATAACGATCGTTCTTCTTGTAATTACGATCTCGATGATCGCGCTCCCGATTCTCACGGCTTTGCTCGACCTGCGTCGACGCCGGGCGATGCGGGACGCAGCATGAGCCTCGCCGGCACCCTCGGCTCGCCGAAAGCGGGCGCCGACAAGGTGGTCGATAAGATCGTGCTGCGTCGTGTAAGCATGCCGCTGCACAAGCCGTTCACCACGGCTTACGCGACATTCCACGAGTTCGAGCCCGTTGTCGTCGAAACACATCTCGGTGACGGTTCCGTCGGCTGGGGGGAGGGGCAGATCGCCCCGGGTTCCAGCAAGGAAACTCGGGAAGGCGGCTGGCGTGCGGCGGTGGAATGGGCGCGGGCGATCGCCGGTCAGCCTGTGCGCGAGGGCTGCGAGAAGGTCCTGTCCGAGCGGGCCCGAAGCCCGGTTGCGGCGAGCGCCGTCGTCACATCACTCGAGATGGCGGGCGGCAATCCCGTGCTCGCCGGGGAGCGCGATCTCTCCATTCCGCTTCTTGTCCCGATTTCGGGCAAAGATCCGGCCGCGATCGAACGCGAGATCGACGAGTGCATTGCGCAAGGCTTCACGACTTTCAAGGTGAAAGTCGGCCCGGACGTCAGTGAAAGTCTGGGCCGGATGAAGGTTATCCAGGCGGCAGGACGCGGGCGCGCAACTTTCCGCATGGATGCCAATCGCAGCTTTACGCGCGAGCAGGGGATCGCTTTTGCCTCGGGGCTTGATCCCGCCAACATCGAACTGTTTGAGCAGCCTTGCGCCGCCGACGCGTGGGACGACAACGCAGCGGTTGCCGCTGTTTCGTCGGTTCCGCTGATGCTTGACGAGTCGATCTCCACGCTCGACGACATCCTGCGCGCAGCGCGCCTGAAGGGCGTAGGTTTCTGCAAACTGAAGCTCAAGCGCTTCGGCGGCATTGATGTGCTGCGTCACGCCATGCACGCGGCCAGCGAGCATGGCATGCGGACGATCCTCGGGGACGGGCTGTCGAGCGACCTTGGCTGCTGGCTCGAGGCCTGCGCAGGCGCCGATCTCATGCACGGCGCGGGGGAGTTCAATGGATTCCTCAAGCCGGTCTCTTCCCTGATGATCCCGCCGCTCGCGTGCCGCGATGCCCGCCTCGTGATCCCGCGCGGCTATCGGCCCGCGTTCGAGGCCGAGCGTCTGGCGGATCGTGTCCTCGAAACGAAAATCATTCATCCCGTTCACGCGTAACCACACTTGAAAGCAAGAAAAGGTTAGTCATGCCGTCTCCCCTCACAATCGCAGTTCTTCCCGGCGATCACATCGGCCCGGAAATCACCGGTGCCGCCGTGCTCGCCCTCAAGGCGGCAAACGAACGTTTCAAACTTGGTCTCCAGTTCAAGGAGTACCAGATCGGGCATCTCAGTCTGAAAGCGCACGGCAAGACAATTACGGACGAGGCCTTCAAAGAGGCGTCGGCGGCCGACGGAATCCTGCTCGGTCCGTGCGACAACGGAGGCTATCCGCCGCCGGCGCAGGGTGGATTGAATGTCCCGGGCGTGTTCCGCCACGATCTCGACCTTTACGCAAACATCCGCCCGTCGCGTTCGCACCCGAGCGTGCCTCATGCGCGCGCGGGCCTCGACGTCGTGATCGTCCGCGAAAATTCGGAAGGCTTCTATCCCGACCGGAACATGTTCGAGGGCTACGGCGAGGTCACGCCGGTGGAAGGCGTCGCCATTTCGATGCGCAAGATCACCGCCCATGCTTCCCACCGCATAGCGCACGAAGCGTTCAAGCTGGCGCGCCGCCGCCGCAAGCACGTCACCATCGTCAACAAGAAGCACATCCTGCGGATGACGGACGGGCTGTTCTACAATGAGTGCATGAAGGTCGCTGCGGAGTATCCCGACGTAAAGACCGATTCCGCCATCGTCGACGCCTTCAACGCCGATATCTACATGTCGCCGGAGCGCTACGACGTCGTCGTCATGACGAACATGTTCGGCGACATCATCTCCAATCTTTGTTCCGCTCTCGCCGGAAGTCTGGGTCTTGGCGGCGGCGTCAACGCCAGCGTCGACCATGTGATGGCGAACGCCTCCCACGGCTCCGCGCCGGATATCGCCGGCAAGGACAAGGCCAATCCCATCAGCATGATCGTGTCGGCGGCCATGCTGCTCGGCTGGCTCGGCGTCAAGCACGGTCGCGACGATCTTCTTGCGGCCGAGGATGCGATCCAGAAGGCGATCGACGAGTCGCTGTCGAACCCGGAAACCCGCACCGTCGATGTCGGCGGAACCGCTTCCTGCAGCCGCAGCGCGGCGGCGATCGCGGATCTGATCGCGAAGTCGTAACCGCAGCCCGGCGGCAGGAAAGCGCCTGCCGGGTCGGCTTGACTCACGCCTAATCTTATATCTTATATAAGATATAGAATGAGGAACCGAGAATGAGCATCCCTCAATGCCTGGTCCACTCGCCGAAAGACACCTGCGGCGTAATCGTCGTCGAAGATCTCAAGGCTGGTACGGACATGTTGTGTCTCGTTACGGAGAACGACACGACCTTCAAGCTGAAGGCCAATAACGACATCCCTATCGGGCACAAGGTTGCGCTCGCCGACATCAAGGCCGGCGACACGATCTTCAAGTACGGAGAGGACATCGGCAAAGCCATCGCGGACATCGCGAAGGGCGAGCATGTCCATGTCCATAACGTCAAAACAAAGCGCTGGTGAGAACGGATATGCAGAACAACTCCGAAGTCGCGATCGCCGCTTCCGCCGCGCAAAACAAGGGCGTGTTCGCCAATGGCGATTATAAATCACTGAGTTTCCAAGGCTGGAAGCGAGAGAACGGCCGCGTCGGCGTCCGCAATCACGTCGTCATCCTGCCGCTGGACGATTTGTCGAATTCGGCGTGCGAGGCCGTGGCCCATACGATCAAGGGTACGCTCGCCCTGCCGCACGCCTACGGGCGCTTGCAGTTCGGCAAGGATCTCGATCTGTTCTTCCGCACCTTGATCGGCATCGGATCGAACCCGAACGTTGCCGCTGTTGTTGTCATCGGCATTGAAGAGGGCTGGACCAAGCGTGTCGTTGACGGCATCGCCAAGACCGGCAAGCCGGTTTCCGGCTTTGGCATCGAAGGGCACGGCGACATCGCGACCATCGCCAAGGCATCCTATGTCGCCAAGCAGTATCTGCAGTGGGCGACCGAACTGAAGCGCGAGGAGCATGCGATCAGCGAATTGTGGGTCTCGACGAAGTGCGGCGAGTCGGACACGACGACCGGGCTATCTTCCTGCCCCACCGTCGGAAACATGTATGACAAGCTCATCCCCGAGGGTATTTACGGCGTCTTCGGCGAAACCTCGGAAATCACAGGCGCGGAGCATCTCTGCAAGTCGAGGGCGGCTACGCCCGAGCTCGGCGAGCGGTGGTACAAGATGTGGAAGTCCTATCAGGACGACGTCATCGAGGCCCACAAGACCGACGACCTTTCGGACAGCCAACCCACCAAGGGCAACATCGCAGGCGGTTTGACCACAATCGAGGAAAAGGCTCTCGGAAATCTCGAGAAGATCGGCCGGAAGTCGCAGTTCATCGAGATCCTGGAGCCGGCCGAAGCGCCGGCGAAGGGGCCGGGACTCTACTACATGGACACATCGTCGGCCGCGGCCGAGTGCGTCACCCTGATGGCCGCCGGTGGATATGTCGTCCATACATTCCCGACCGGACAGGGAAATGTCATCGGCAATCCGATTGTTCCGGTCATCAAGATCACCGGCAATCCCAAGACGATGCGGACAATGGCCGAGCATATCGATGTCGACGTGTCCGGCGTTCTGCGCCGGGAGCAGACTCTCGAAACGGCCGGCGACGCGCTGATTCACATGATTCAGCGCACGGCGAACGGACGGCTGACGGCGGCTGAATCGCTTGGCCACCGTGAGTTCGTCCTGACCAAGCTCTATCGCAGCGCATAGCGATAGAGCCCGTCGGTGGAGCCATGCGAAGCGGGCGTGCGATGCAGCAAGGAGACAGACAGCCAGTGGTCGTGATTTCGGAGTTTGTCGACGAAGCCGCGATTGACACTGTGCTGTCCGGTTTCCGCATTTGCTACGATCCAGACCTCGCGGGCAACGCCGACGCTTTGCGGGACTTGCTGCACGACGCCGACGCCCTTGTCGTTCGCAACAAGACGGTGGTGAGCCGCGCCCTGATCGAGGCGGCGCCGCGGTTGAGTGCGATTGGCAGGCTCGGCGTCGGGCTCGACAACATCGATCTCGATGCCTGCCGCGAGCGGCATGTCGCGGTCTACCCGGCACGCGGCTCCAACGATACAGCCGTCGCCGAGTACGTCATGGCGGCGGCGCTCGATCTGGTGCGCGGACTCCCGGCAGGCCGCGATGAAATGCTCTCGGGTTCGTGGCCTCGGTCCAGGATGATCGGGCGTGAACTGGCCGGTCGGACGCTCGGTCTTCTCGGCTTCGGCGCGACGGCGCGGGCGGTCGCGGTGCGCGCCATGGCGTTCGGGATGAAAGTCTGCGCGTTCGATCCGTATCTCGTGGTGGACGATCCGACGTGGAGCTTGCCAGGGGGGCGTGTGCTCCAGGTCGGCTTCAAGGACTTGCTTTCCGGCAGTTCGGTTGTCTCCGTCCATACGCCGCTGGCCGCCGATACGCGCGGGCTCATCGGAAAGGATGCGCTCGCGTGCATGCCGGCGGGAGCGATCCTTATAAATACCGCACGAGGTGGGGTTGTGGACGAGTTCGCCCTCGTGGACTCGCTCCGTTCGGGACATCTGGGCGGCGCTGCGCTCGATGTTTTCGAAAGTGAGCCGTTGTCCGCCGCAGAGGCTGCAATGTTCGCCGGAATTCCCAATCTCGTTCTCACGCCGCATATCGCAGGCGTCACGGTCGAATCGAACATTCGCGTCTCTCGGGTCACGCTTGAGAATGTCGCTGCACATTTCTCCCGGAGTCCGACATGACACTGCTTTATCCCAAAGAAGCCCGCGAACTCGTTGTAATGACGCTGCTTCGCTGTCGCACCGGAGAAGACAACGCCCGCAGCGTCGCCCGCGCGCTCGTTGCCGCCGAGATGGAGGGGCTGAAGGGCCATGGCATGTCGCGGCTGCCGACTTATGCCGCGCAGGCAAAGGTCGGCAAGGTCGATGGCGGGGCACGCCCCGCCGTCACCCAGCCTCGTCCCGGCGTCTTGGCCATCGATGCCGGCCATGGCTTCGCCTATCCGGCGATTGACATTGCGGTCGAGCGGCTGGGCGATATGGCGCGGGCTGAGGGTATCGCGGTTGCCGCAGTGCGGCGTTCTCACCATTGCGGTGCGGCCGGCCATCCGGTTGAACGTCTCGCGAAGGCAGGGCTTGTAGCGCTGTTCTTTGCCAATACACCGGCGGCAATAGCCCCCTGGGGCGGATCGCGCGCGGTCTTCGGCACCAATCCTCTTGCATTTGCCTGTCCGGTCGCCGGCTCCGAGCCGGTGGTCGTCGATCTGTCGCTGTCCAAGGTTGCCCGCGGCAACATCCTGGCGGCCAAGCAGCGTGGCGAGCCGATTCCTGAGGGGTGGGCGCTCGACGAGGCGGGCTCGCCGACGACGGATCCGGCAGCCGCACTGAAAGGCACGATGCTGCCGTTCGGCGATGCCAAGGGGACCGCGCTGGCGCTCATGGTGGAGTTGCTCGCCGCCGGTCTGACGAATTCAAATTACGCGGCTGACGCCTCGTCCTTTCTCGATGCGAAGGGGCCGCCTCCGGGAACGGGGCAGTTGCTGATCGCGATCGATCCGCAGGCCATCGGCGGCGACAGCGTCACCACTCACTTTGCGGAACTGGCGAACTCGGTGTCCAGCCAGCCGGGCGCGCGGCTCCCGGGAGCCCGGCGCTTCGCACTGCGGCGGCAGGCCGAAGAGGAAGGGATCGCGCTGCCGGACGCTCTGATGGCCGAAATTGAGGCGCTGTAAGGCAGGGAGATCGCGGCCGCCCGATTGCCGAGGTGTCGCGGACGAGCTTTTGGAAGGGCGGAACATCGTGTACCACGAGAACTGGCATAGGCTTGGGCATGGACATGACGGGAATCAAGCGGAGTTCGGACGCGCGGCCGAGTGCGGACGAGGATTTGGGCTTTCGTCCTCTTTACCGGCAGGTGCGCGACACGCTGATTCGCCGCATGGTCGACGGTGTCTGGCTGCCCGGGCAGCCGCTGCCGAGCGAGATGCAGCTCGCGGCGCAGCTTGGCGTGAGCCAGGGCACAGTGCGCAAGGCGCTGGACGCGATGGCCGCGGAGAACCTCGTGGTGCGGCGCCAAGGGCAGGGCACCTTTGTGGCGCGGCACGACGAGGACCGCATCCTCTTTCAGTTCTTCAAGCTCATTCCAGATCACGGCACGCGGAGCTTTCCTCAGAGTACACAGCTGTCGCTGACGACCGCGAAAGGCAGCGCGTCCGAGCGGGAAATGCTGGAGTTGCCGCGGGACGGACGGGTTATCCGCATCCGGCGAGTGCGTTCGCTGGAAGACAAGCGGATCATCTCGGAACTGATCGTGCTGCCGGAGGCGCGGTTTCCAGGGCTTGCGGACATGGATCTGCCGAACAATCTATATGGTCTGTACGGGCTGCGCTTCGGCATATCGGTTGCGATCACGCGCGAGAAGCTGAAGGCGGTCGGCGCTCCGGCTGTGGACGCAAAGGCGCTCGGTATCACCGCGGGCTCGCCCGTGCTCCTGATCGACCGGCTTGCGTTGTCGCTCGATCAGGAGCCGGTCGAATGGCGCGTCAGCTACTGTCTCACCGAGGACGTACATTACGAGTCCGACTTGGGCTGATGGCGAACCCATGCGAGGTCGCCTCGCATGGCTAGAACTGTTTTCGCATTCGGCGATGGCCGAGCCGACGGGGATGCCACGATGCGGGACATCCTTGGCGGCAAGGGCGCAAACCTTGCCGAAATGTCGCGTCTTGGTCTTCCGGTGCCACCGGGGTTCACGATCTCGACCGAGGTCTGTTCTTACTTCCATAAGAACAACAAGACGCTGCCACATGGCCTGCGGGTGGAGGTTGACGCAGCGCTGGCGGACGTCGGCCGGATCGTCGGCCGGCGATTTGGTGATACCGAAAATCCGCTCCTGCTGTCTGTCAGGTCTGGCGCGCGGGATTCAATGCCCGGAATGATGGATACCGTCCTCAATCTGGGGCTTAACCGCCTCAGTGTTGAGGCGCTCTCCGCCGGGACCGGAGATTCTCGCTTCGCCTACGACAGTTACCGCCGGTTCGTACAGATGTATGCCGATGTCGTGCTCGGTCTGCCGCATGAGGAACTCGAACACATCCTCGATGCTCACAAGGCAGGTGAGGGCGCACGCAGTGACGCGGACCTTACGGCCGACGACTGGAATGAGATCGCTCGTCGTTACGAGTCTTTTGTTCTGGAGCGCACGGGCCGCGAATTTCCTCAGGATCCGGTCGAGCAGCTCTGGGCCGCCATCTCCGCAGTCTTCGACTCCTGGATGAACCGCAGGGCGATCGTGTACCGCCAGCTCAACGGCATTGCCGGTTACGGTGGGACAGCCGTCACGATACAATCAATGGTGTTCGGGAATCTTGGTGCGGACTCGGCGACGGGCGTCATGTTCACTCGAGACCCCTCGACCGGCGAACGCGTGCTGTATGGCGAGTTTCTGGAACACGCGCAGGGCGAGGACGTCGTCGCGGGTATTCGTACACCGCGTTACATATCAAAAGCCGCGCGCCTGAAAGCAGGCACGGCCGTGCTTTCCATGGAAGAAACGCTTCCGGACATCCATGCGGAGCTCGTCCAGACGTCCTCGCGTCTGGAAACGCATTTTCGCGACATGCAGGATGTCGAATTCACGGTCGAGCGTGGAAAACTTTGGGTTCTTCAGACGCGCGCCGGCAAGCGGACGGCCCGCGCCGCCGTTCGGATCGCGGTCGACCTGGAAGCGGAATGCATGATCGGACAGAAGGAGGCGGTCCTGAGGATCGACCCGCTGTCGCTTGATCAACTGCTTCATCCAGCACTCGATCCGCGGGCGCCAAGGAACAAGATCGGATCGGGATTGCCGGCATCACCGGGCGCTGCGTGCGGTATTGCTGTATTTTCAGCGGCGGAGGCAGAGCAGACGCGAGCGTCCGGACAGAACGCTATCCTGATTCGGCTTGACACCTCGCCCGAGGATATCGGCGGCATGAATGCCGCTGCCGGCATTCTCACCGTGCGGGGAGGGATGACCTCCCATGCCGCCGTCGTTGCGCGCGGCATGGGCAAGCCCTGCGTCTGCGGCGCGGAGGGCATGAGCGTCGATGCCGCCAAGGGGCTGCTTGTTGTCGGCGGCGTCACCATTGCGCGAGGCGAGAAGGTCACGATCGACGGCGCGACGGGAGAGATTTTCGCAGGCGAGGTTGCGATGGTTGAACCGAAACCGTCGCCCGAGTTCGCAACGCTGATGTCATGGGCTGACGACTTTCGCCGTTTGCGCGTGCGCGCAAATGCGGAAACGCCCGACGATGCGCGCACCGCGCTGCGTCTCGGCGCGGAAGGGATCGGCCTGGCGCGGACCGAGCATATGTTCTTTGAAGGTGATCGAATTACTGCCGTACGCCGGATGATTCTTGCCGACGACCTTGCCGGGCGGACGGAGGCGCTCGAAACCCTGCTCAAGGCGCAACGCGACGATTTCATCGATCTTTTCTCGATCATGACCGGCCTGCCGGTCACCGTCCGGCTGCTCGACCCGCCGCTGCACGAGTTTCTGCCGCATACGGACGCGGCGATTGCCGAGCTCGCGCGCCAGATGGATATGGAGCCCGCAGGCCTGAAGAAGCGTGTGGATTCGCTTGTCGAAACCAACCCCATGCTGGGCTTTCGCGGTTGCCGCCTCGCTGTGGCGTTTCCCGACATTCCGGCGATGCAGGCGCGGGCCATTCTTGGTGCCGCGGCCGAGGTGGTGCGGCGTGGCGGAGCCATGCCGTCCATCGAAATCATGGTTCCGTTGGTCGTCGGGCGGCGGGAACTCGCCGCGATCAAGAGCATCATCGACGACACCGCGACGGCGGTTGCCGCCGAGACCGGTGTCCGCATCGGGTATCAAGTCGGAACCATGGTGGAACTGCCGCGTGCTGCGTTGCGCGCTGGCGTCATCGCCGAGGTTGCCGAGTTCTTTTCCTTCGGCACCAACGATCTCACCCAGACAACTTACGGAATCTCGCGCGATGATGCCGGCCGGTTCCTCGGGCCTTATCTCGAGCGCGGCATTTTTGACAGCGATCCCTTTGTGTCGCTCGACCAGACCGGCGTCGGCGAGTTGATCGCGATCGCCGCCGACCGCGGCCGCGCAACGCGGCCGGATCTCAAGCTTGGCATCTGCGGCGAGCACGGCGGCGATCCTGCGTCGATCGACTTCTGCGAAAGGCTCGATCTCGATTACGTCTCGTGCTCGCCATACCGCGTCCCGATCGCGCGGCTCGCCGCCGCGCAGGCAGCGATTCGCCGTCTCGCGAGTGCCGACATCCGGCGTGATTCCGTTCCACCCAGGATCGCAAGTCTGGAAACATCCGAATGAGTACCTCACGCTGGGTGAATTCTGCACCGTCACAACGCCCGCTCAAGGACACGCAGGCTCCCGACGAGGGGGACGGCATCGAGACCTCGCCCTTCGTGGCCGATCATGTCGCCAAGACGACCTGTTACATGTGCGCCTGCCGTTGCGGCATCGACGTCCATGTGCGTGACGGCAAGGTCCGCTACATCAACGGCAACAAGGATCATCCCGTCAATCGCGGCGTACTGTGCGGCAAGGGCAGCGCCGGCATCATGCAGCACTACAGCCCGGCCCGGCTGAAGAAGCCTCTGCTGCGGACCGGCCCGCGCGGCTCTGGCGAGTTCCGCGAAATCGAGTGGGACGAAGCGCTGGCGATTGCATCCGATCGTCTGGGGCGTATCCGTGCGACGGATCCGAAGAAGCTGGCCTTCTTTACAGGGCGCGACCAGTCGCAGTCGCTGACGGGGTGGTGGGCAAGCCGCTTCGGCACGCCCAATTTCGCCGCCCATGGCGGCTTCTGCTCGGTCAACATGGCCGCGGGCGGCCTCTATTCGATCGGCGGTTCGTTCTGGGAGTTCGGCGAACCGGACTGGGACAACGCCCGCTACTTCATGCTGTTCGGGGTTGCTGAGGACCACGATTCCAATCCGATCAAGATCGGCATCGGCAAACTGAAGGCCCGCGGCGCCAAGGTCGTTTCCATCAATCCGTGCCGGACCGGGTACAACGCCATCGCCGATGAATGGATCGGCCTGCGGCCCGGTACAGACGGTCTGTTCGTCCTCGCGATTGTCCACGAACTGCTGAAAGCCGGGCGTATCGATCTCGACTATCTTGTTCGCTACACCAATGCCCATACGCTCGTGATCCGCGACGCGGGCGCGGAAGAGGGTCTCTTTATCCGCAACGCCGAGGGCAAGATTCTCGCATGGGACCGGACGACGGCGTCGGCGGCAGATGCTCTCGATCCCAATATCGCGCCCGCGCTGCGCGGTGAGTTCGTGGTCGAAGGCCGGCGCTGCGTTCCGGTGTTCCAGCTATTGGCCGAGCGTTATCTCGACCCGTCGTATTCCCCTGAGGCAGTGGCGGAGCGGTGCGGTATATCCACCGCAACAATCCGGCGCATCGCCGCCGAGCTTGCCAAGGTCGCGTTTGAAGAGGCGATTGAGATACCCGTGGCCTGGACCGACTGGGCCGGGCGGCGACACGAGAGCATGAAAGGCCGTCCGGTCGCGATGCATGCGATGCGCGGCATCTCCGCCCATACAAATGGCTTTCATACCTGCCGCGCCATTCATCTGCTACAGGTTCTGCTCGGCACCGTCGATGTTCCCGGCGGCTTCCGGTTCAAGCCGCCCTTTCCGAAACCGACGCCGCCCGGACCGAAGCCGGCGGGCAAAAGCGGGGGCCGTCCGATGACCCCGCTCGATGGCATGCCGCTCGGGTTCGTCACGCAACCGTCCGACCTCCTGATCGACGGTGACGGAAAGCCGTTGCGGATTGACAAGGCCTATTCCTGGGATGCCCCGCTCGCGGCGCATGGCCTGATGCACACCGTCATCCGCAATGCCTGGGCCGGCGATCCCTATCGCATCGACACGCTGTTCCTCTACATGGCCAACATGGCGTGGAACTCGTCGATGAACACCGTCGAAACGATCAACATGCTGACGGACATGGATGATGACGGTCAGTACAAGATTCCTTACATCATCTATTCCGACGCCTACTATTCGGAGACGGTGGCCTATGCCGATCTCGTTCTGCCGGATACGACCTATCTCGAACGGCATGACTGCATAAGCCTGCTCGACCGTCCGATCAGCCATGCCGACGGTCCCGGCGACGCCATCCGCCATCCGGTTTTGGCGCCGGATCGCGACGTGCGGCCGTTTCAGACGGCTCTTCTCGATCTCGGCGCGAGGCTTGGCCTGCCGGGATTCGTCGACGACGACGGCGCTCCGAAGTATCGCGATTACGCCGATTACATCGTTAATCACGAACGCATGCCGGGAATCGGTCCCTTGGCGGGCTGGCGCGGCGAGGCCGGAGATTTATTCGGACGCGGCGCTGCAAACAAGGACCAGATGCAGCGCTACATCGACAACGGCGGGTTTTGGCACCACGACCTTGCTCCCGACCAGCGTTATTACAAGATGGCAAACCGCTCCTATCTGGAGTTCGCCGTTCACATGGGCTTCCTGGCAACCCCGGAGCCTGTTGTTTTCCAGCTTTATTCGGAGCCTTTGCAGCGTTTTCGGCTAGCCGCTCGGGGACACGGCGAGATCGTGCCCCCGCCGTCGCAGCGGGCGCGGATCGAGACCTATTTCGATCCCATGCCGTTCTGGTATGCGCCCTTCGGCGACGTGGAGGGGGAGTCGGGCTACGGATTGCACGCGATCACCCAGCGACCCATGCACATGTATCACTCATGGGGCTCTCAGAACGCCTGGCTGCGTCAGATCACCAGCCAGAACCGGCTCTTTGTCCATCGTGACACGGCGGCGAAGTACGGCGTCGAGGACGATGACTGGGTCTGGATCGAGAGCGCCAGCGGGCGCGTCAAGGGGCAGGTCCGCCTTGTCGAGGGCGTCAATCCCGATACCGTATGGACATGGAACGCGATCGGAAAGCGCAGGGGCTCCTGGGGGCTGAAGGATGATGCGGCGGAATCCAACCGCGGCTTCCTGCTTAATCATGCGATCGGCGATCTTCTGCCACCGGACGAGAATGGCCGCCGCTATTCCAACTCGGATCCTGTAACGGGTCAGGCCGCGTGGTTTGACCTCCGGGTACGCATCCAGAAATGTGCGCCGGCTGAAGATGGTTTCACCGAGCCTCGGTTCCAGCCAATTTCCCGTCCCCCACGCTTTGCGCCGTCGCCGGACAAGCTGACGTTCGGCGCAGAGTTCCAGACAGACAAGGCAGAAGCCGAATGACCTGCGTTCCGGCGACGACCGAAAAGAAACTTGGACTGGCAATCGATCTCGATACTTGTGTCGGCTGTCAGGCCTGCGTGACGTCCTGCAAGGAGTGGAACACCGGTGGGCGTACCGCGCCCCTCACCGATCTCAAACCCTACGGCGCGGATGTCGACGGCGTTTGGTACAATCGTGTCCATCTCTACGAACACGAAACGGATGGTATGAACCGCACCGTTCATTTTCCGCGGTCCTGCCTGCATTGCGAAGAGCCGGCGTGCGTGACGGTTTGCCCGACAGGTGCTTCCTACAAGCGCAGTTCCGACGGCATCGTTCTGGTCGACGAGGACAAATGCATCGGCTGCAAACTGTGCAGCTGGGCATGTCCGTACGGTGCGCGCGAATTCGATGTCGACGTCGGCGTGATGAAGAAGTGCACGCTCTGCGTTGATCGTATCTACAACGACAGGCTGCCCGAGGAAGACAGGGTGCCCGCCTGCGTCGCCGCCTGTCCCACCGGCGCTCGCCACTTCGGCGATTTCGGCGATCCCGAATCGCCGATATCGAAACTGTCCGCCGAGCGTGGCGGGGTCGCGCTTATGCCGGAGCTCGGCTATCGCCCGACAAACCGCTATCTGCCGCCGCGCTCCCGCACGAGCCCGCCTGTCCAGCCGCTGATGCCCGCCGAACATATCGAAGCGGACGGATTCCTTGGCTGGGTCGACCGTATCCTGTCGCGTTGAGCCCATGCATCCAGCTTTCTCCGTTGTCTTCTTCACCACGGCCTCGGGTGCCGGCTACGGGCTGCTTTTTCTGCTCGGCGTGCTCGCTGCGGCGGGGCTGCTGCCGCCCGATCCTGTGCTGGGGGTGGTGTGTTGCGGACTTGCGCTGGGGCTGATCTCCGCGGGGCTGCTGTCGTCTACGGCGCATCTGGGACGGCCTGAGCGAGCCTGGCGGGCGTTCTCGCAGTGGCGCTCGTCGTGGCTGTCGCGGGAAGGCGTGGCGGCCAGCGCCACCTATCTGCCTGCGGTCGGGTTTGCCGCGGGTTGGGTCTTCTTCGGTCAGACGTCGGGATGGGTCGCGGCGCTGGGCGTTCTGTCCGCTGCCGGGGCGGTCGTCACTGTATGTATGACCGGGATGATTTACGCCTCGCTGCAGCCGGTGGCGCAATGGCATACGCCGCTGACGGTTCCGGGATATCTGATCTATTCGGCCGCGACCGGCCTCACGATCCTGACCGCAATATTCGTTTTCTACGGCACGGCAGCGCCGGTGGCTCTGTTCGCGGCTGCGGCCATCGCGGTGGCGTGGGTCTGGAAGCTGCGAACCTGGGCCTATGACGCCGCTCTTCCGGCGCGCAGTCAGACGACGCCGAATACAGCGACGGGCCTTGAGGGCGGTACGGTGCGCTCCGTCGAATGGCCCCACACCGAGCGGAATTATCTGCTGAAGGAAATGGGGTTTCGCATCGGCCGCAAGCATAGCGCCAAGCTGCGGCGTCTGACGCAACTCTTCGCCTTTGCCCTTCCGCTCGTGCTTTTGGCTGCGTCTTTCGGTCTGTCGGGCAATTACGCGGCGGCCGCGGCGGTACTGGCGGCGGTTGTCCAGTTCGCCGGGATGTTGGTCGAACGCTGGCTCTTCTTCGCCGAAGCAACTCATACCGTGACCCTCTATTATGGCCGGTAGGTCCCGACGATGATCGCATGCCGCGAGTTCCTGCAGCGCCGCAAACGGCAGGGGGCGTCATGGCGCTGACGTCCGGCTGGTGGCGGATGGTTTCGCCGCGCACGCTCCCGCCGGACGCGCTGGCTGGACTGCTGGGCGCCACGCTGGCGTTGCCGCAGGGCATCGCGTTCGCGCTCCTCGCGGGCCTTCCGATCGAGATGGGTATTTACAGCGCGACCATCCCCTGTGTCTTGGCGGCTGTGTTCGGCTCCAGCCACCATGTCGTTACCGGGCCGACCAATGCGATCTCACTTGCGCTGTTTGCATCCCTGAGCCAGATCGCGATTGCCGGCGGCGCGGACTATGTTTCGCTCGCTCTGGCGGTGACGGTCATGGTCGGCGTCATCCAGTTCGTCGTAGGCAGGCTTCATCTTGGCTGGGTGACCAATCTCATATCTCCGGCTGTCCTTCTCGGCTTCGTCTGTGGCGCGGCCGCCCTCATCGGCCTTTATTCGTTCAGCGATATCCTGATGATCGACCTCGGCGGCGAGGGGCCGTTCGCCGCAGTCGTTGCACTCGTCACCGATATCGGCGCGTTCAACAGGAGCGCGTTGCTAATCGCGGCGGTCACCCTCGCCACCACTCTCGTCGTCGCGCGCATCTCGCGCCGCCTGCCGTTCATGCTTGTCGGAATCGGCGCGGGTTTCGCGGTATCGGAGCTTCTCGCCCGGCAGACGCAGTGGCCGGCCGCGGCGCGCATCGATCACATCCCGTCCGTTATCCCGGCGCTCTCGCTTCCCGAGGTTTCGATTCAGCACCTGCCGGACCTGCTGTCGATTGCCGCCACGGTGGCGATCGTGGCGATGGGGCAGTCGATTTCGATCGCGAAGATCATCGCGGCGAGGTCCGGCCAGCATATCGACGTCGACCGCGAATTTGTGGGGCAAGGGATCGCCAATATCGTCGGCGGGTTCTTCTCCTGTTACGTCGCCTGCGGCTCTCTCAACCGCTCGGCGCCGAATTATGAGGCCGGGGCGCGCACACCGATGGCCGCGATCTTCTCCGCGGTCTTCCTGATAGGTCTCGCGCTTGTCAGCCTTCCCCTGCTCGAGCGCATTCCGATGGCGGCGATCGGCGCCACCTTGCTCTATGTGGCCTGGAGCCTGCTCGACATTGCGACCTTCCGACGCCTTTGGTCTTTCGGGCGTGTCGATTTCTGGATCGCGGTAATCACATTCGTCGGCATGTTCGTGCTGCCGTTCCAATATGTCATCCTGATCGGCAGCGGCCTGGCGCTTGCGGTCTATCTCAATCGTACCGCGCGGCCTGGCGTGCGTACCCTTGTGCCCGATCCGACATCGCCCGTCCGCGCGTTCACGCCGCTCGACGAGTTGGAACGTGCCTTTCCCGAATGTCCGCATCTGAAGCTCGTGCGGATCGAAGGCTCTGTTTATTTCGGCGCAGCAGGCTACGTGGCCGACAAGCTCCGCGCATTGCGGGAGCGCGGCATGCAGAAGCATCTGCTGGTGATGGCGAAGAGCATGAACTTCATCGATATCGCCGGCGCGGACGTATGGATCAGCGAATTGCGCCAGAGGAGGGTTGCCGGGGGCGATCTCTACTTCCACCGTCCCCGGCAGTCGGTTCTCCGCGTGTGGCGCCGAACCGGATTCGACAAGGAGATTGGGGAGGCAAACATCTTTGTTTCAAAAGCCGACGCTATCGCATCGATCTACCGCCGTCTCGACAGGGCCGGCTGCGCAACCTGCACGGCACGGACGTTTTTCGAATGCCCGGCAAATGACGGCGATGCGGGCAGCAACATTTGAGCAAGCCAACTTGTTATAATCTGGGAAGAGCTCCTTGGAGCCTTCTCGGCACCGGCTGCCGCTGCGCAACCGTGGTGCAGGGTCGAGCAGACGGTGACGGCGGAATGCGTGGTTTGTCGCGGTATGCGTCCGGGGTTTGAATTCCTGCATCCCAACTTCCCGCAACTTCGTCCATGTCACGCCCCTGCGCCTGAGCGGACACCTGCCGCTCACGGCATTTTATCGTCCTCGCCATCGCGTGTATGTATTGTTCCAATGTACCGTTCTTGTACTGGCTCTTTTACTGGAAAGATAGCAGCCCTTATTTACTGAATCCCGTATGAATTCCCGTTCATCTGTTGCCAAGAACCAACCCGCCCATACAATTTGCTTGATTCCAGCGAGAAACGTCTTGACGTGTCCGATCCGAAGGACAACATTACCCGCGGTCGCGAGATATTTGGCGATGTCTGGATCGACTTTATCGGCTGAGCGTGCTCGGCTTTGGAGATTGGCAATTGCCCGGAGCGACTCCCGATGTGGTGCATGTGCTGATGATAGGCACAGCCAGATCGGGCCCCTTCAATTCATTGTAGCCACAGAGCTACGGTGACATTTTTTTTGCGCTGTGTACGCGCAGAGGAGGCAGGCGGCCGATGGCCGATATAAAAATGATTGCTTGTGCCTTGGACGCGTTGATTCCGAGCCCGGCGAACGCACGGACCCATTCCAAACGGCAGGTCAGACAGATCGCGCGTAGCATCAAAGAGTTCGGCTTCACCAATCCTATTCTCGTCGATGAAGGCAATGAGATCATTGCCGGCCACGGCCGATACATGGCGGCCAGCTTGCTCGGACTGAAAAGCGTTCCCGCGATCCGTGTCGAAGGCCTTGATCAATTTCAGAAGCGGGCACTGCGGATCGCCGACAACAGGCTCGGCGAAACGTCAAAATGGGACGAGGAGCTTCTTGCAGCCGAACTCTCGGAGCTCATTGCCGCGGATTTTGACGCCGAGCTGACAGGATTTGACGCGATCGACCTCGACCGGCTGTTGAGTCCGGCCATCCAATCGCTCGAAGACGACGACGTTCCGCCTCTTCCGGATAAGGCGATTTCACGAGCCGGCGATCTTTGGCATTGCGGCGACCACGTCATTTTCTGCGGCGACGCCAGGGACGCGAAAAGCTTTGATCAGGTCATGTCGAGCGAGGCGGCGATGATCTTTACAGATCCGCCGTACAATGTCCGGATCTCTGGCAATGTGTCCGGTCTTGGCAAGAAGAGGCACCAGGACTTTGCAATGGCGTCCGGCGAAATGTCGGATGCGGAGTTCGCGGCGTTTCTTGAGAGCGTGTTTGGTAATGCGCGCGCCTCGTCCCGCGATGGCGCTCTCCATTTTGTCTGCATGGATTGGCGCGGCATCGACAAGCTGCTGGCTGTCGGCCGGAATGTTTACGATGCGCTTCTCAATATCTGCGTCTGGGTAAAGCCGAACGGCGGCATGGGCGCGTTCTATCGCTCGCAACATGAGCTCGTCGCCGTGTTCAAACAGGGGAGGGCGCCCCACGTGAACAACGTCCAGCTTGGTCGGCTTGGCCGTTACCGCTCGAATGTTTGGCAATATCCGGGTGCGACGAGCTTTTCGAAAAGCCGAGCCCGCGATCTCGAAGACCACCCAACCGTCAAGCCGATCGCCATGGTCGCGGACGCCATTCGTGATGCGACCAGACCGGGCGATGTCGTGCTGGATCCTTTCGGTGGCGCTGGAACGACATTGCTTGCCGCCCACGCAGCAGGCCGCAAGGCGGCGCTGATCGAGCTGGATCCCAAATATGTCGATGTGTCCCTTCAACGCTTCAATGAGGCAACAGGGATAGAGCCTGTCCTTGCGCCGGACAGAAAGTCGTTGTCCGCGATCAAGCTTGAGCGGAATGGCCAGACGGAGCCCGACGATGTCGGCTGATGATGAAGGCGGTCCTTACGAAGTGGGATTTTGCCGCCCGCCAACGCACTCGCGATTCAAGAAAGGCCGATCGGGGAACCCTAACGGGCGGCCCCGCAAGACGACGGCAGTCAAGGATGGTCTTAGGTCCCTCGTTGAGCAGAAGGTCACGACATCCTCTGGAAAACGAGTAACGGTGAGAGAGGTGATACTCAATCAAGCGATCAAGGACCTGAGCCAGGGGAAAATAAAACAATGGCCCAGTGTGCTGACATTAATGGAGAGCTTGGAGCCGAAGGAGAAGTTCGTCGCAACCGACCGCGACCTCGGACGTTTTGCGCGGCTCGTCGAGAGCATTCGTGGAGAAGCGTCAGACTTGGACAAAGAGGATGAATAGATCGGACCAGATTATAGATCTTTATCGGTACCATCTGCCAAGCTTCATCGCGTTCGCGTTTGAGGAAGTGCATCCTGACCATCAGTTCCAGCACAACTGGCACATCGATGTCCTGGCTGACCGGCTGGAAAGCTGTTTTGAGGGTAAGAGCCGGCGTCTTGCCATATCCATGCCGCCGCGAATGCTCAAATCTTTTTGCTCGTCGGTTGCGTTCGTTGCCTATGTGCTCGGCCACGATCCATCACGCCGCTTTATTATATTGTGCGGCTCCCAAGGGCTTGCGTCCGATCTCTCGTCCAAACTTCGGGGTCTGTTGGCCTCGCAGCGGTATCAGAGTCTGTTTCCTCATGCGGAGGTCAAGAACTCGTCCGTACTAGACGTTCGGCTGACGCATGGCGGAGGCGTGTCGTACGGCGTTTGCGGCCAGTCCCAGATCGGACGCGGCGCCGACTACCTTATTGTCGACGATCCAATTTCTCCGCAGCAAGCTCTGGACGATCCTCACCGCAGACAGTGCAATGCCTGGTTCGAGGCGGAGGTTGTTCCGCGGCTGAACAACAAATCATCGGGCGCCCTCATAATCGTGATGCAAAGGGTGCACCCAGACGATCTCGTCGCCCAGGTTCTTCAGAATCGCGGTTGGGACTGTCTGGAGATCCCCGCACTGGCACCAACGGACACCCGCTTTGTCACGCGATATGGTTCTCACACCGTCAAGCGTGGAGATGTTCTGTTTCCGGCACGGGAATCGAAAGACACGTTGCGCGAAATTCTGACCCAAATTGGCGGGCACAATTTCCGGGCCCAATACCTACAGAGCCCATCCTCCAATCCCGAGTGGCCTTGCCGAACCCGGATGCTGTTCCCCAATCCGAACAATCCGCATCCCGACTGTCCTGGAGGGCTCTATGATATCGCTGAGGAAACATTTGTTCTCAAAGAGGTGTTCGGTGAGGCCACTTACCTTGCTCATCTCGTGACCCGTGACGTCATCAACAGGCTCAATCCCCCGGTGGTGATCGAGGCCCCGCGTCCTGCCGATGATCGCTGATGTGCGCATTGGGCACACGAGCCCAGCGATATAAGCAGCATGGTGTCGGCCGAGATGGGCCGCTCTCAATTTTAGAGCGCCAGCCATTGGGCATATGGGCCATCTGACGACGGCATCTCAGCACAAAAGTAACTCTGTTTCGCTGTCGGCAGTCATCCCATTCGCACAATTCGCTTCACTTCCTGGCCATAGCAAGCATTGCTATGTCGTAAGGACGGCGAGGCAACAAGTTGCCCCGCGATCGATCACGCCCCGCCGGCAAGGAGCCGCTCCGGGGCTTCGGGTGGTGACGGCGCAGTGCCGTCGCAACCCGAAGAGGTCGATCATGGCAAAACTCACCGATGCCCAGCTTGTCGTTCTGTCCAAAGCCGCCCAGCGCGAGGACCGCGCAGTCGAACTGCCGGCGCAACTTACAACGCGTTTAATCAGGGCGCTTGAAGCGCTCATCGAACGCGGGCTGCTCGAAGACGTGGCCAGCGAACGGGCGATGCCGGTCTGGCGGCATGCCCGGGACGACAATGAACCACGCTCTCTGGTCGTCACCGCGCTCGGACTCTCTGCGATCGGGATCGGGGCAGATGAGCCCCATATTTCTGCCGAAACCGCTCCGATAAAATCGACGAAAGGTGGAACTGCCAAGCCAGCCAAGCCGAAACCTGCAAAGCCCGGTTCGAAGGCAAAGGGGAAAGCCAAGACCAAGGTCGGACGCTCTCAACTCGACGCGGACACCGCAACAAAGGCAAGGGCCCACAAAACCGGAAAGACCGCAGCCGTCATCAAGCTGCTGGAACGTAAGGACGGCGCCTCGATCGAAATGCTAAGCGAGGCGACTGGTTGGCTGCCGCACTCTACTCGGGCTGCTCTCACGGGCCTCCGCAAAAAGGGCTACGAGGTCGAGCGTGGCAAGGCCAAGGACAAGACGACGACGATCTACCGGATCGTCAAAGTGCCGGCCGATAAGGTGGCTTGAGCCATGGCGCGCACAAAGATCGCGCCCGAGGGTATCGAGAGGGAACTCGCCCGCCTGGGCGAGCTCTCACTCGAAGAGCTAAAGGCCTATTACGAGGAGCTTACCGGATCAGCCCTCCCGAAGTTCATGCGGCGGACCTTTACGGAGCTCGTCGTTGGGCATGCGCTGCAATGTGCGGTGCTCGGCGGGCATGACAAGGAAACGCGCCGGCGGCTCGACGCCTTGACGGCAGAGATCGTGCCGACTGGAGCGGTCAAACCGCGACCGAAGAACAAGAAGCTCCGCGCCGGCACCAAGCTGATCCGCGAGTGGCAGGGCAGGGTGCATGAGATTGTGGTGACGCGGGAGGGCTATCTCTACCATGGCACGGTATTCGGATCGCTGACCGAGATTGCCCGCACCATCACCGGCACGAACTGGAACGGCTGGGTGTTCTTCGGGATCAAAAAGGCGGCTGCCAAACATTCTGTGCGGGAGCAGGGCGTCCCGGTTTGGGAGGTTGCCGATGGCTGAACGCAAACTCCGCTGTGCGATCTACACCCGCAAGAGCTCGGAAGAGGGGCTCGAACAGGATTTCAACTCGCTGCATGCCCAGCGTGAGGCCTGTGAGGCCTACATTACCAGCCAAAAGCATGAGGGCTGGCGTCTCGATCCAACACCTTACGACGACGGCGGCTTTTCCGGCGGCAATATGGACCGGCCGGGTCTCAAACAACTGCTCGCCGATATCGCTGCCGGCGCGGTTGATGTGGTCGTCGTCTACAAGGTCGACCGTCTGACCCGCTCGCTCGCCGACTTCGCCAAGATCGTTGAAATCTTCGATGGCAACGGGGTTTCGTTCGTTTCCGTCACGCAGTCCTTTAACACCACGACCTCGATGGGCCGCCTGACTCTCAACGTCCTTCTCTCCTTTGCCCAGTTCGAGCGTGAAGTCACCGGCGAACGTATCCGCGACAAGATCGCCGCATCCAAGGCCAAGGGCATGTGGATGGGCGGGAACACGCCGCTCGGCTACCGTGTCCAGAAGAGAAGCCTCGTCATCGTTCCCGAGCATGCCGCCTTCGTCAGGCATCTATTCGAACGCTACCTCGCCCTCGGCTCAGTCGAGGTCCTCCAGCGTGAACTCGTCGAACAGAAGATCGAAACGCCGATCCGAATAACGGAGCAAGGGAGCAAGTTCGGCGGCGCGCTTCTCAGCCGCGGTCCGCTTTATCACCTCCTTCAGAACCCGGTTTATCGCGGCAAGATCCGCCATAAGGACATCGTCCACGAGGGTATGCACGAGGCCATCATCGATGTTGATCTTTGGGACAGCGTGCAGACAAGGCTTGCTGAGAACCGCCATCGCGAGCGAGTATCCGCCAGAGCCAAGCATCCAAGCCTTCTTGCAGGACTGCTCAAGCTTGAAGGCGGCCGCCGCCTGATCGCATCGCATGCGGTGAAGCAGGGCGTCCGCTACCGCTACTACCGCTCCGTGCCGGATAAACCGGATGCGCCGCGCCAGCGCGGGATCAGCTTTCCAGCCGAGGTGCTGGAACAAGCCGTGACGACCGCGCTTCTCCGCTTCCTGCGCGATCCCAGCAGGATTCTAAGCTTGGCGCCGGACATATCCGACCGCGACCATGCTCTGCGTCGTGCCAAAATTTTGGCAGACGATATTGAGGGTAGGGAGCTGGTGGCTCAGCGAGGTGCATTGATCGAGATCGTCGAAACTATCGAGGTTGGCACGAGCCGCCTCTCGATCATCGTCAAGACAAGCGCGCTCTTAAGCGATGGCCAACCGATCGCGCCTTACACTCTGATCGAGCCGATCGAGTTTTCTCGCCGCGGAAACGAGCTCAAGATCGTGCTTCCGGCAAATGGGATGCCGGAACCGGAACCCGACCCGGCGCTGCAAAAAGCGCTCGGTCAGGCGCACCGCTGGTGGACGGATCTGACATCTGGCCGCTACGCGACCTTGAAGGAACTCGCCACCGCCTATGATGTTCACGAACGCTATGTGCCTTGCGCGCTCAAGCTCGCATTCCTGTCGCCCGAACTGACGGCACAACTTGTCCGAGGCACACAGCCACTCGATCTGACCGTGACCAAGCTGCTCTGGAAGCTTGATGTGCCGCCGAGCTGGACCAGTCAGTCGATGCTGGCAGGTAGGGAGATTTAAGTTAGGCGGATGATATCCAGAACAAGGCGCAACGCGTTGAGCGCGGAATTCACGATCAAAAGCCAGGCTTGTCCGTCTCACATCTTTTCTTCCGTGCCATGCCGCGCTCCCGTTCAAGAACATCTTCCTAAAAGGAGATTGCGGCGGTAACAGGACAAAAGTCCTCACGGTCCATAACCCCTTATGCGGCGGCTTGGCTTATATAGAGTGGTGATGGGAGCACTTCTGACACCGGACTTCTCCCAGGTTCGCCTGTGCGCACCACGGGCGCGGTAAGGGCGGGCAACTCGTGGGTCCGCACACGAACGGCACGGCATAGCCCTCCGCAACATGCAAAGGGCAACGTCTTCGCCGTTGACCTCAAGATCGCGCAGCAACCGAAATTGCATCGGACCTTGGTTCCTGGTCGGCAAGAGCACGGAACGGATTCTACGATTGACGTTCCGAGGAAAATTTCACGAAGTTTCGACTTGGCCGCTTGCCAGCGGCGAGTTCCGCGTGTCATCGGGCATCGCGTTTGGTGCTCTCGGGTGCGTCGAACCCTATCAGGCGGAGCGATTGTCGCTCTCCCTTGACCCTGATTGTCCCCATCCAGGACCCGGATGTCGCTCGATTGCAACCCATCAACGGTGCGCCCTGCAACGAGGGCCGCACCCGATAAGAGGCACGCGACCGAAAAGGCTAATCACTAGCAACTTCACGCCTGTTGACTCTTCTTCTGGTTGAGCCTGAAATCGGTGGGCTGGGGGAGCATGCCATGGGGTTCAGATTTCGGAAGTCGATCACGATCGCGCCGGGGCTTCGGCTCAATCTGACGAACAAGAGCAGCAGTGTCTCCATCGGGGTTCCGGGTTTTCGGCACACAATAGGCGCTAAAGGGAAGCGCACAACGGTCGGCCTGCCGGGAACGGGGATTTCTTACTCCGTTTACACAGCCCGAACCCCCACGCCCGCCAGTTCGACACCCCAAACCGGAAACCGCACGCCCCTGCCGCGCTGGTTTGGTTGGGGCATCCTTTTCGCGGCGATGATTTTTCTCGCGATGAGCTTCCTCGCGCCTAAGACAACTCCAAAACCTACTGAAACGTCTGCACCGGCCGCCGTTCAGACGCCAGCGGTTGAGATTGTGAAACTACCCAAAGTAAATGCAGTCGCGAACGCAGAACGACGGCCCGCTGTGCCGTTGCCTCACCCGAGACCTTCCGATATCCGCGTGCCCAACAGAGTGAAGGAATTGCCATGACTGATGTGACATTTGAGCAGCGGCCGTTCGGCAACGCGGAGTTCGCTGAAAATCCCGAAAATCGGTGCCCTGTTTTGCTGTTACTGGACAACTCGGGGTCTATGCAAGGTCGCCCGATCGAAGAACTGAACGCTGGGCTTCAGATTCTGCGAGACGAACTTTTTGCCGACTCCCTCGCGGCAAAGCGCGTAGAGCTTGCGATCGTTACCTTCGGTCCCGTCACGGTGCAGAATGATTTCACCGGAGTGCAACACTTTTACGCCCCCACGTTGACGGTGGCGGCTGACACGCCGATGGGCGGAGCTATCGAGCAGGGGCTCGAACTGCTGAGATCCCGAAAGGATTCTTACCGCGCAAATGGCGTGGCGTTTTATCGTCCGTGGGTATTCTTGATGACCGACGGCGGTCCGACCGATTCAATCTCGCGCGCCCGGCAGCTCATCGAAGAAGGTGAGCGAAACAAGTCGTTCATGTTTTTCGCGGTAGGCGTCGAAGGAGCGAACTTTGAAGTTCTGCGCCAATTGAGCCCGAACCGTGAACCGCTGAAATTGCAGGGTTTGAAGTTCCGCGAGTTGTTCCAGTGGCTCTCTTCGTCGCTGGCCTCGGTCTCGAAATCGCAGCCTGGGGATACCGTGCCGCTGCCCAGCCCGGCGGGGTGGTCGACCGCTGGATGACGTCTTCGAAGTGGTCTTGGATCGGAGCGTGCTCAACAGGCACTTCTCATCTGCGAGCTGGCAAGGGCTGCGACGATTGGGGGGCGTGTTTCGAACTACCAAAAGGTTCGGACTCTCTTCTCGTCGCGATAGCTTCCGACGGGGCGGGGAGTGCGTCGATGTCTTCGCTCGGCTCGAAAATAGTCACATCTTCTTTCTCGCGTTCCGCGAAATCCTTTTTCCGGGACGGTCGGCTGTTATCCGATTTGGACGACGAGACGGTCGATTGCTGGCTTGACGACATAAGAGACCGGATCTCGTCGCTTGCCCGCGATCGAGATGTCAGCCCTCGCGATTTTGCTGCGACGCTCGTCGGGGGCATTTTCGGTGCCGATTCGGCCGTTGTCGTTCACGTCGGAGACGGCTCTTGTGTCTATCGGCGCTCCCGAAGCCTCGATTGGGAAGTCGCGAGTTGGCCGACGCAGGGAGAATATGCGGCGACAACCTTCTTTGTTACGGATGATCCGGCGCCGCGCATTTGTTTATCCAGAATCGAGGCGGCGATTTCGGAGGTCGCCCTTTTTACCGATGGCATCGAGCGGCTTGCACTCGATTTCCTGAACAAATCCGCCTACGCGCCATTCTTCAACTCAATGTTCGGCTCTCTGCCAACGAACTCGGCAGGCCGGTCGCGTGGACTCTCCCGTTCTCTTCGTGCCTTTCTAGACAGTGAGGCAGTCACAGAAAGAACCGATGACGATAAGACATTGATTATGGCCCGGCGAGCGGTGCGGTCATGAAGACGCCCGTCGGCCTTCGCACCGCAACAGGACAGCCGTTGCAACTCGGCAAGATGTTAGGGAAAGGTGGGGAAGGGACGGTCTATGACGTAGCCAATCTTCCGTCGCAGGCGGTCAAGGTTTACCTCGATAAACTCGCGCAGGATCGCCGCGAAAAGATAATGGCGATGTGTGCGGCCGGCTGGCACTCGTCGACCTCCTTTGCCGCATTTCCGATCGAGCCGGTGCTCACTTCCAGCGGCTCGTTTGCGGGCTTCACGATGCGCAAAGCGGGACGTAGGAAGCCTGTTCATCAACTGTATTCGCCGACAGATCGGAAAAACTTCTTTCCGAAGGCCACGTTTCCCTTCCTTGTACGTACTGCATTGAATTGCGCGCAAGCTATGGCAAGCGTTCATGCCACGGGCTGCGTCGTTGGCGACGTCAATCATTCGGGCGTTCTGATCGCGGAGGATGCAACCGTCACCCTTATTGACGCCGATTCATTTCAGGTTAGCTACGGCGGACAACTCTTCCCCTGCAAAGTCGGCGTACCCGAGTTCACGCCGCCAGAGCTTCAAGGGAAGCGATTGGATAGCGTCACTCGCACCCAGGCTCATGATAGCTTTGGCTTGGCGGTCCTCATTTTTTATCTCCTGATGATGGGCCGTCACCCATTTGCGGGACGGTTCGCAGGTAAGGGGGATATGCCTGTTGAACGGGCCATCGCGGAAGCAAGATTTGCGTATTCCGTGCGATCGAACGAGATGTCGCCGCCGCCAAATATGGCGACGTTAAAGGACCTTCCTCAGCCGCTGGCGGATGCGTTCGAACGAGCATTCGGGCCCGCCGGCGTTAACGGTGGTCGCTCTTCTGCAGCGGAGTGGTCGAGAATTCTGGAAGCCAGCGAGAGGGAAATTGCACACTGCTCGAAGGGGCAGCATCACTACTTTCGCGTGGCGAGTCAGTGCCCGTGGTGTGCGATGCAAACGGCGTATCCGGGCTTCATTGCGTTCGCGCCGCCAATTGCAGTTGCGACCGGAGCCGGCGGAACCGTCGATCTCGCAGCTTTGATAGCAGCACTTCGTGCCGTGCCCGACCCCGGCCCAGCTCCCGACCTAGCCTCGCTGCTGCCGTCGGACCAGCCGAAACAGGGACCAATGGCGGCTGCAGCGCGGCGCGCCGCCTCGTTTCAATATTCGTGGGCAATTGGCGCTGGCCTTTTCGGCGTTTTTCTATTTCAGACGGACGCCGATCAGCCTCTCCTGGCTCTCGGGGCTTTTGCTACAAGCATAGTTCTCACCGTACGTGCTCCGTCTAGCGTAGCGACAATTAAGCAGGCGCTAAGCCGGAGTCTTGCAGCTTGGAAGGCTGCGGAGGCGGATTGGAAAAATGCTGCAGGAAACGAGCGCTTCACGAGGCTCAGAAGCGAAGGGGAAAAACTCATCCCTCAACTTCAGGCTCTTCCTGGCGAGGAGTCTCGCCGCATTCACGAGCTGGATCAGCGGCGGCGTGAGCTTCAACTGAATCGCTTTCTTGAGCGATACTCGATCAATTCAATGAAGGTCAAAGGCATCGGGTCCAGCAGGAAAGCGACGCTCAAGTCTTACGGTGTTGAGACGGCTGCCGATATCCAACGGTATCGTCTGTTCAACATTCCCGGATTCGGACCGACAATGGTCTCGAGTCTCGAAGCCTGGCGACAATCGATCGAAAGGCGCTTCGTTTTCAATCCGAACGAGCCTGTAAACCAAAATGACATAGCTGCGGTTCGCGCAGACATTGCGCGGAAGCGTAACGATCTTTCAGCGAAACTACAGACAGCGGTTTCGTCCCTACACCGAGCGAACGCGGAAATCCGAGCTTTCAGATCGTCCGTTCCAACGCCTACACTTGCCGCCTGGACAGCTTGGCGTCAGGCAGCAACCGACGGCTCCGCCCTTGAGGGTCTAAGTAAACAGTTCGCGCTCATCGGGTTCCTGGGCTTTTGCGCTCTGTCCGTTGGCGTCAAATCCGTTTACGACGCGCCTCGACTCTCGCGTCCGTCGCCCCCCACAATTCAAAAGGCCGAGGCGCCGCGTCCGATGAAAACAGAGAAGCATGTGCCGGCGCCAAAACCCGCAAATCCCCTCCCGCTGCCGAAATTCGGAAAGCCTGTCCCGCCGCCGAAGAGTGGTCCGCAAATCGCTACGCGCGATTCAAGGCCGTCGACCTCTGAAATGCCGCCTCAGGAAGCGGAGCGGCCCACGGAGCCACCGATCGAGAGCGAGACCATCATCAAAGGCGAACAAATTGATCCTTGGGGAGGCGGAGCGCGCTCGACCGAGCCCCAGGTGCCGCCATTTCCTCCGCCAATTGAAATTACGGAAGTTGTCAATCCGCCGCCGGAACATATACCGATTGAAAGGCAGCCCCGGCACGATCTGGCCGATGATGCAGACGCGGCTACAATTTGGCGCCGCCTCGCATCCTTGGGTTATGTGACACCGGGCCGCGTAAGCCCAACCGATCTCACAAATGCGATCTTGAAATTTAAGAGCGTTGCTAAGCTCACAACGCCGAAACTGTGGGACGCAGAGATCGAAGATGCTCTCTTCTCGGCGAGCGCTCCGAAGATGAGCGCTCTGATTCAATCGAGGCATTTAAGCGGGTCGTGGTCGCCGCAAATCAGCGAGTGCAAGCGGCCAGCAATCACCATCAACTCGAATGTCATCGCGTTTCGAGGACTGCGATGCGAAATCAACGAGATCGTCGCTGAAACGAAGAAGGGAGCCAAGGCGGCCATTCAGTGTGCGGATGACAAGGGCAGCGTGATGTCGCCTGAAACGGTCACTGTTGACGGCAAGACGTTGATTTGGCCGAACCGATCGGCAACCGGAAAATTCTTCCGTTGCGGCAAGTGATTGAAGTTTAGAATTGCGCGCCTCAAACAGGCGCAGCAGTACATCGTGTGGATCTCCGTTGTGGCGACTCCTCCCGACTCCTGAAGCCCAGCGCCCAGGAGATGTAACAATTCCTTATGCGACGGGAAACGCCAGCTTCCCAAGCTGAATGTCGTGGGTTCGATTCCCATCGCCCGCTCCATATTTTCAAGCACTTGGCGGCAATCTCCAGAACGCAAGAGCTGCGTAGCTACAGCAGAGCTATAATCTCACAGAAGGGAATCAGGAATCATGGTCCGGAGTTCCTCCGGTTGCGCCGCAGATGATTTCGATGCACCCGCCATGTCCCCCAAAAGCACGCGTGGACGACGGGGCTGCCTAAGTAGACCGTGATCCAGCCGGACACACAAATTCGAGGTTCAGCGGCATTTGGTGACGGTTCCGACTAGAGCCACTACTGTCCCCGCAATCGGAGGTCCGATGGCGAAGCCGAAGAAGAAACGGAACGAGACTCTGTTGGCCATTGGTGGCGGGAACGCCACGGCGGGTGGAGTGACGTTTCAGGCGTCTGTCGCTGCGTCGGTGGCTGTCCAGGCCTTAAATGCAACGCCACTTGACACCCGCGTCGGGCTTGGCGCTGCCAAACCCATCTTGATCGGACTTGAGACAGATGCGCCGGTCGATGACATTCTTGTCGGAACCGACGCAGACGGTTGGGTCTTCTATCAAGCGAAGAACCGTCTTCAAAGCTCAGCATCTCTCACGAGCGAACTGGGCAAGACGTGCGATGAGTTCGCGCGCATCTGGATTATCACGCAAACAAGAACGGGAGCGCGCGGCTGGGACCGGCCAATGGTTCAGGGCCGCGATGCGATGGTTGTTGCGGTCGGCCCCGCAACGTCCGGAACAATCAAGGTCCATCTCGCTCGAGCTTTGGACGCGCTGCGAAGCGGCGCGACCGCGACAATGTCAGGCGAACAACAAGCAGCACTCGACTCGCTGCGGACCCTGCTGACATCTGCCATGGCCGCGCGCGGAAGCGTGCTTGCAACAGTCGAACCGGACTACATCCTCAAATTCGTCCACGTACTGGATTTCGACTTTGGCGGGCCACATCGCACCGCGGCTGAAGCCGCACTCGCAAACACCTTAGAGCAGCCATCAACGGCGCCCGCCGCATTTATGGCTCTTGAGCGCGCATGCCAGGACCTTATGACTGCGCGAGGCAGAGGCAACGCGACAAAATTCCGTTCCGACCTCGCGTCGGCAGGTGTAGCCGTCAAGGCGCCTCCACAGTACCGAGCCGATTTAGCGGCGCTGTTTGCGTACGGCGAGGGCGTCAAACAAGCGCTGAGCGACTACCAAAAGACCACGGTCAACGGAGCAGATGTCACGATTGAGCGAGGTTGCACGACGGCCGTCGCGACGGCGGCGCTTTCTGGCTCACTGGTTGTTGTCGGTGATCCCGGCTCCGGGAAGAGTGCCGTTATCAACGAGGCCGCCCGCCGCTTGCGTGATGCCGGGCACGCGGTGGCGTTGCTCGCTGTCGATCGCCTGCAAGTCGAAACCGTTGAGGGACTTCGAGATACACTAGGCCTTCAGAATCCGCTGCTTCGCGTACTCGAAAACTGGCCCGGCGCCGGGCCCGCCTATCTCTTTCTCGATGCGCTCGACGCCTGCCGATTTGGAAAGAGCGAAGCTCTCTTCCGCACTTTCATGCAGGACGTCCTCAATCTGCCTGGAAGCAGGTGGCGGATCGTGGCATCGATTCGCACCTTCGACCTTTTGGTTGGGCAGGAGTTCGGACGTCTCTTCCGTGGGGTGCCGCCTGATCCAGCGTTTGTGGATCAACGGTTTCAGACCGTGCGGCACGTCCGCATCCCGGACTGGTCGGATACGGAGTTCGCTGAGCTTCTCGCGAAGATTCCGGACCTAAAGACGGCCATCGATAACGGGGGCGCCAAGCTCGCGCACCTTGCGCGAGTACCCTTCAACACGAGACTTCTCGCCGAGCTTCTGTCTCTGGGGGTTTCCCCTGCCGCCTTTAAAAACCTCAATTCTCAGGTCCAGCTGCTGGAGATGTACTGGAACGAGAGGGTAAGACCCGTCGGTGCTCCGGCTGAGCAGTGCCTGAAGAATACCACGTCGGCAATGATTGAACGGGGCCGGATGGAGGCACCAAGAACCCAAGCCGGGGCGGGGACTGGAACGGCGCTGGACGAGCTCCTGCGCGTCGGTGTTTTCATTGCCACCGACGGCGGACGGGAGGTGGCGTTCCGCCATCACATTCTCTTCGACTATGTGGCAAGCCGCACGCTGATTGATTTCAATGACATCGCGGGGACGAAGTCTATTCTGTCGACTGCGGGGGCAGGTCTGCTGCTGGCACCCGCCATGTCTTTTGCTCTGCGGCATCTTTGGGAAAACGCTGGAGCGGACCGTTTGCGCTTCTGGAGTGCGGTAACCCCCCTGATGGGGGCCGCCGATGCCGATCCCATTTCACGCAGCGTCGCTGCCCGATCGTCCTGCGATTTTCCGGAGAATTCCGATGACATGCGCGGGCTTCTGGCGCTGTTGCGGGGAGCCAATGCCGATGAGGCTCAAAAAGCCTTTCGCCACATAATGGGCTCGTTGTCGGTACGTCTAGAGGATGACGCAGACGTGCCTTCGGAACCATGGTGTTACGTGGCGGCCGACGTTGCGCCTCTCGTCGACAAGCTTGCTTGGCCATTGCGCCAGTTAGTCGGCGTTCTGATCGACCGTGTGACCGACGAGGCGGGGCGCTCTCAGCTGGGTATCGCCGCGCGATCGCTAATGACCTACTCCTTCGTCGGCGACGGTGGCGAGCATCTTATGCCGCTGGCGATAAGCTTTGTTGGCAAGACCTTCGCAACGAAACCTGCCGTTTCACGTCGACTTATCGAGCGGTTGCTCGAACCTGATCGAATGGAAAAACACGCGCCAGCCGAGATGCACTGGCTGGCACAGGAAGTGGGTCGCATCGGCGACGTTGATCCCCACCTCGTCGTACGCATCTATGAGCGAATTTTCGCTCACAAGGTTACGGATGACGGTAAAACCAATCTTGGAAACAGTCAGATTCTCGGCCTGATCAGCAATCGAAAACAGGACTTCGAAGGATCACGCTGGAGCTTGAAGGAGGCTTTTCCTGCCTTCGCAGCAAGCCACCCTCTTCAGGCTGCGGAAATAGCACTCAGGGTGGCGGAAGGCTACGCCGCCGGGGAGCACCATCTTTCGGAGCCGCCTGACGAGGTCACCGTCTGGATAGGCAATGAAAGCGCAACTTTGCAGGAAGACCTTAGCCACATCTGGGCTTCGGAGCACCGGACCCAGTACGCGGACAATGCCCAGCAAATCGTCGATTCCTTCATCGACCAACTGCGAGAGGCGCCCGAGTCCGAAGCGCTCAACTCTATTGAGCAGATCATGGCGTCTAACAAGCTTGGCTGGCTTTGGACCAGGCTATTTATGGTGGCCGTCGAGCGGCGTGGTGCCCTAGCGTCACGCCTTTGGCCGTTTGCTGCGCAGATCGAATTTCTGAGCGCACTTGATACAATGAAGGATGCAGTCGACCTCGTTGCCCGGGATTACGCAAATCGGACAACGGCGGAACGCGAGGAGTTTGAACAGCGTGTTATCGCAACTACCTTTCCGAAGGCGCGCGATCCGGAGGAAAGACGCGCATACTTCCGGCGCAAGGTGTTCACCGCGATCGGTGCGGAAAACCTCGTCACGTCCGAGGCTGTGGAAATCGCTCGAGCGGCTGCCGCCGGCGGACAGCCAACCTCGAACGAACGACCGTATCGCATCTCTGCAGCGAGCTGGGTCGCCGACGATCGCGGCGAGTTCGAATGGCTGCGGGAGCATGGGGCGGATATCGACTCTTTACAAAATGCCGAAGTCCTGCGTCTGACGTCTGTTTGCGACGCCGCATTACGAAACGAGAAAAGTTTCAAGGCTAAGCTATCGGACATTGAGAGCCTTCATATCGCGCTGGTCTCGCACGCCTCGGCGCTTGACCCAAAGGTACATTCCTATGGCTGGGAACGATTAACGGCTGCAGTCGGAGGCGCTACCGAGCTGCGCGGCGTAGTAACAGGCCTCCCGGCAGAGCAAAAAGCGGCGGTAGAGGCCATCGTTGCCCAGGCGATCGATGTTGCAAGCCCGGAAGCTACTGGGGACAACGAAGCGCTCTCTCGCGCGCGGGAAAATAGCATCAGAGCGTTGTTGAACGTAGCTCGTGCGGACGCCGAGCTGACGGCACGCAACAAAGAGGCAATCGAGGCCTTTGCGAGGGATGGGCTCACAAATGTGCGCGAGGTAGTTGCTCAGCGCGTTGGCTATCTGTGGGACACTGACCGTGACCTAGTATGGACGCTTGCCGACTACTTTGCCTCGGAGGAGAGAAACAGCCGCGTACTTTTGGGGCTGCTCAATTTCCTTGTCCGCGCCGTCAACGATGCACCTGACAAAGTTAGCGAGCTGGGGCAGCGGCTCCTGCTTCGCACAGACGTTGACGACGGCGACGCCAGGAAAGTTTATCATGAGGGTCTCGGTACCCTGATTTTCCATCTTTGGGTCCGTCATAAGCAGCGTTCAGCGCGCATTACTATCGACACCTGGCTATCCAATCGCGCGACCAACAAGGTCGAACTACAGCATGGTGCCTTCTCACTCCGTTCAGGACTCGTCGTCGGTTACGAGGCATCAGACGAGACTGACAACAACACGCGGACACGCGCCCAGGCGTTAGCGTTTGAGATCATCGATACATGCGCAAAGGGCATAGAAAGCTATCTGGCATTGCCTCCGGACGAACAGACAAAAGAGAGGCAGGAGCAGGCCTCCCAGGACGCCCAACTTCTTGATCAGATGGCGTCGCAATTTTTGTTTGCAGTCGGTGCGACCGAAGTTCGCGAGGAGCGGGAGCCAAAGGCGGTCGGCGAGAAAGAACAGCAACGTCGCTACCTTGCAGACAATGAAGCGACGTTTAAACGCGTCGGCGACGTCGGCACTCCGCACACCATCTACTACATGCTTCAGCTGCTTGAATTCCTGATGCCAAGCGATCCGGCCAAGGTATTCGATCTAACCGCGCACCTTCTCTTGGTGGCGGGCAAGCTTCACAACTATCAGGCGGAGTCGCTGGGCGCCGATCAGTTTGTTCGCATGATTGGTCGTGCGATCGCGGACCGCAAAGAACTCTTCGACGATCCAGATCGTCGGATGAAGCTGGTCGACGTCCTGGAAGTGTTTGTGAATGCGGGATGGCCAGCCGCGAGGCGGCTGCTTTACAGGCTTCCTGAAGCACTTCGATAAGTAAATTGGATTTTGGACCGCTTGGCCAAACGATAGCTTTTTTGCATCGAGCTGTGCTCAGCTTCCTAAATCGATACGCATCAATCTAGGGAACCGCTAATGAGCGCTCGTCTATCGACAGCGATTAGAATCGGCGAAGCCGCTAAAGCGATTTTCCGAAAGACCCGAAGCTTTCCGGAAGGCGAATTCGGAGAGCGTGAAGATTTGAGCGAACACGAACATGTCGGTGTTGAGCCGATGCTTCTGGCGCTTTCGATGGAGTTGGCACTCAAAGCGTGGATCGTTTTCGATCACAATGATCCAAGAGTTGTCAGATCGCACAACCTGATGAAGCTCTTTAATGACTTGAAGCCCGAAAGTCAGGAGAAGCTCAACGCGGCGTTCAAGAGATCAGTGGTTCCGAAGTATCCCAACCGAATCTGCATCGACTACAGTATACGTGACGTTCTGCATCAGCATCAGGATGCCTTTACAGACTGGCGCTATCTTCATGAGGCAAAGAAATCGATGATGTTCGATCAGGGGGCTTTTGAGGCGACGCTCGAAATGGTGCTACGCGAGTTCGAGAAGAGATATCGCATTGAGCGAGTGAAGCCGCTTTGGCATTCAGGTGGTGGTTCCGAACTCTGATGGGAAAGAAGACGTGCATGTAACGGTCACGAAGCCAAGGGTCGCTCTTGGCGCAAAGCGGACTCGGAGATACGTACGTTTCCGAGTGCGCTGAAACAGAGAATGGCTGCAGCGGACCGGAAACTACGCCAGCCGCTGGCCGGCGTCAGCCAAGTATCTGACATCTCACAGATACGTACGTTTTTGAGAAGCCGCGACCCCGGCATCTCTAAGGCACCAAAACGGCTTGTTTCGTGTCCCAGAACTCATTCCCTAATCAAACTTCCCAATTGCTCGTCGAGAGACGTTTTTGAGAATCTTCATTTGATACGAAGCTAGCCTGAAACTACATTGGGCGCATGCTAATTGGTTGCGCGCGTGTCTCGACAACGGATCAGACTCCGGAGCTTCAGCTAAGTGCTCTTCGAAAGGCCGGCCGCGACGCATCTTCACCGACCATCTCGGGGGGCGTCCTTGAACCGACCCGAGCTTGCTGCTGCCCTTTCCTACGCCCGTAAAGGTGACACGCTAGTCGTCTGGAAGCTGGACCGCCTGGTGGCACGGCCGATCCCGGCGACGTGACGATCGGAATCCATCGTTTCGCATCGAAACGGGCACAAACGAAATGGATTTCGGGGGCTAGAGAATTTGGCGGGGAAGGGGGCCGAAAGTGCCAAGAACTGGTCGAAGACCACGCCACCAGAGACAGGCGAGCGTGCCAATTCCCACGTACTTACCGAGAGTTACAATAAGTACGTTTCAGGTATCAAAATTATTATATATCAATAACTTAGGTGTGGCTTGGCAAATAGTCATTCGAGCTCGACTTGCACTCGCGATTCCTAAGCCTCGGAAATGTCGACGGAATTTAGCGCAACTTATTGCCAGAGAATACTTTTCTCCACTTTCAGGCAAATGTGCCGCAGCCGGCGTTGGCGACGTCGACCATCGAAATGCATCGTTTCGCATCGAAAACGGGCACAAACGAAATGGATTTCGGGGGCTAGAGAATTCCGACGGGGTGCGACCCGAAAATGCCAAGAATCGGCCGGAAGCCAGGCGGCCAGAGACAGACGAAGGCGCCGATTCCCACGTACTTACTGAGGGGTACGGTAAGTACGTTTGAAGTCAAAAAATGCTTATATATCAATAACGTAGGTGTGGCTGGGCAACCAGTCATTCGAACTCTACTTGCACTCGTGATTCCTAAGCCTCGGAAATGTCGAGGGAATTTCGCGTAACTTATTGCCAG
>LNFM01004655.1_pt1 | contig 45890 bp, 36 predicted proteins | sample 596031 | NCBI WGS metagenome assembly LNFM01 (sample SAMN04254537, study PRJNA301005) | activated carbon metagenome | isolation source: dual media filters at the Ann Arbor, Michigan drinking water treatment plant | place: USA: Ann Arbor
CTATAACGACGTCCGTCCGCACAGCGCGATCGGCTACGCGACGCCGGCAGCGCTGGTCAAACGCTCATCGGCCATGAGCCCGCCATGAGCGCGAACGAGGGAAAATTCTGGCTCTGGGTGGTCCAGAAACGGGGTCAAGCTAAGGAGGTTACGGACTCTACCCAAATCTGGAGGAGATCGAGGGGCTCAGGTCATCTAACCCAGGACTCTCGTCAGGGCATTGATGGCAGCGCGCTCGCATTGAGCGGCAGCCTCGTGACGCGATACCAACGTCATCCTCGGCCGGCGCGCAACACTGGTATTGCGGACGAGCCGTCGGTGCGGCCAAATTCCTATGCACCGCAACAAGTCACGTGTCGACGTTGCGTATTAGCGAACAGCAGCTTTACACCGGAAACCGCTTCCGTTCTCATCCGCCGCGACGGCCACAAGTGCACGCCACACGTTTCTGGACAACCTCGCAAGTCATCACCTGCACCTGCCTTACCGCCCACCGGGGGACCGCTCTCTCTGATGAGGCGTCGTGCTTGAAGCGGCAAACGTTGTACAAAGAGACTACCTGTGTTGGGATCGAGGGGAGCCTAAAAATGACGCCGGTTGTCGGGATCGATCTCGGGACGACGAGTTCGCGTGTCGCCTTCATGCAAGGGGGGGCGCCGGTCATTCTTGAGAACAGCGAGGGAGAGGGCACGACGCCGTCTTACATCGCCATTACCCCGGAGGGCGATCGGCTCGTCGGCGAGGAGGCCCGCCGCTACGCGATGCACGACCCAAAGAATGTTGCCTTCGCAGCCAAACGGTTCATTGGCCGCAAGTTCTCCGATCCGATCGTTCGGCAAATTTCCCGCTTCGTCCCCTACGAGATCATCGAGGGAAAGAATGGTGATGCGTGGGTTCGGTTAAACGGCGAGGACTATTCGCCGATCCAGCTCTCCGCCTTTGTATTGCAGAAGATGAAGCAGACGGCCGAGCTATATTTCGGCGAGCCGGTGAGGCAGGCGGTCATCACGGTGCCGGCCTATTTCAACCTCGCGCAGCGCCAGGCGACGAAAGATGCCGGCCGCATCGCCGGGCTTGAGGTTCTCCGCATGATCAATGAGCCGACGGCCGCCGCGTTAGCTTATGGATTTCCGTGGTGTAAGCCAAATGAAAGCCGAACAGAAACAATAGCGGTTTATGATCTGGGTGGCGGCACGTTCGACGTGTCCATCCTCGAGCTCTGCGACGGCACTTATGTGGTCAAGGCAACATCTGGTGACATGCATCTCGGCGGCGAGGACATCGATTTTCGAATTGCGCAGTTTCTCGCCGAAGACTTCAAATCGACCCACCATATAGATATCTCGCAAAGCGAGATCGCCCGGCAACGGCTCAAGCACGCCGCAGAGTTGGCTAAAATCGAGCTTTCCGCGAGCAATCGAACTTTGATTGATCTTCCCTTCATCCATTTCGACGGTCGCCTGCCGCTTCATCTGCAAAAGGCCCTTCGAAGAGAGGAAATGGAGGCGCTGATCAACGACCTCACCCAGCGAACGATCGATGTCTGCAAGCACGCTTTAAAAGACGCAGACCTGAAACCCAATGAAATCGATCACGTTGTCCTTGTCGGTGGCAGCACGCGGATGCCGTGTATTAAAGTCGCCCTTGAGGGACTCTTTGGGCCGAAGCTGTACGGCGGTCTGCGTCGCGAGGATGCCGTCGCCCTGGGCGCGGCAGTTCAGGGCGGCGTTCTTAAAGGCGAAGTCAAGGGTGTTTTGCTCCTCGATGCGTGCTCCTTTTCCTTGGGCATTGAAACGCTCGGTGGCGTCGTGACGCGCTTGATCGATCGCAACACGACAATTCCAACGAAGAAATCCCAAATATTCACCGCAACCGGTGTCTTTCCAGAAATTAGTCTTTTGGAACTGACAGAAGAAGAACGGGAAAAGCGAGAAACCGCTCGTGCTTGTCGTGATAAGAAAGGACGCTCTCCTTATCCGGATAGCGAGGGTGTGGTGCTGATACGGGTGGTCCAGGGCGAGCAAGCGATGGCAAAGGACAATCATACTCTTGGCCGCTTCGTGTTATCTGGAATTCCAAGCCAGCCTGCGGAACTGCCGTTGATAGAGATCACGATTGATATCGACACCAACGGCCTTGTTGATGTTCGCGCCAAGGATAAGATCACTTACATCGAAAATGCGATAACCGTTCGCGTATCAAGTGGCTTCCAAGACGACGACTTCGCAGCCCTTACTTCCGATGTACAGTCCCGGCCCGTTCTCTCCAAAGAGCTGAGGCGTGGCGTTTCTCTCGGCGCGGGGCAGCCCGCCATCACGCGCGAAGTGGCAAATGAGGCTCCGCCGGTGAGCGTCGCGATCCGCCATGTGGTCCCCGCGAGCCCCGCCGCAAACCGGCCTGCGATTTTCGTCAGCTACGCCCACGAGGACGCCGCGTGGGCAAGAAGTCTTGAGCGCGCGCTTTCGATCCTCACCCGCCAGAACCGCATCGATCTCTTCATAGACCACCATTTGCGCACCGGCGAGGAATGGCAGAACGGCATCTTTCGCGCGATCGAGGAGGCGAGCGCCGCGATCCTCCTCTTCTCCAACAACTTCTTCAGCTCCGATTTCATCATGTCCCGTGAGCTACCGATCCTTCTTGCCCGCTACGAGCACCGCGATATGTCGCTCTTGCCGATTATTGTCCGACCCTGCCCGTTCGACCTCTACGACGAGGTCAACCGTTTTCAGGCCTTCAACGACCCCCAAACGCCGCTTTCGAAAATGCCCGAGTGGCAGGTCGACGAGGAGTTAGCGCGCCTCGCCCGAGAGATCGCACGAGCATGACTGGCCGTCAGCAGCGGTTCAGTGGCCCCGGCAAGGCGGCGTACATCAGGCGGTCGATGTCGAGTGGAGGCTGTTATTCGGCGCAGAGTTTGGCACGGAACAAGTTGAGATGCAGCAAAAGTATGATCCACTCGTTGATTCCGCGTGCCCCGAAGAGCACGCTACGTCTGATCGGGTGTCCAGCTTATGGAGCTCTTGGCCCGACGCGGAACTTCGGCGAAGCCCAGTCCGCTTCCAGTCATCGAGGGAGAGCGGATTATTTCGACCAAGTTGGCGGCATTTCCGCAATAAAATTGAACGTCGGAGCGAGCCACCCAGCGCACAGATTGAAAGAATTTCACACGCATGCTAGCTGACTCTCGTCGAAATTTAGCTGGTGGTTTAATTGAGTGGATTTTACTTGGCTGTATGACACCAAATCTAGGATTATTCCATGCGCGATCGGATTTTTGTGAGCTATCGGAAAGACGATGCTAGTGCAGTCTCTGGACGTATCGCAGACAGATTAAAGCATCATTTCGGTGAGCAAAACGTTTTCTTTGACACTAGTGATCTTCGCATTGCTCATGCGTGGAGTCCTGCGATCGATGCCGGACTAGCTGAAGCTGCGGTGGTCATCGCTGTGATTGGGCCGAAGTGGCTCGATGCGCGATTGCCAGACGGTCGGCGTCGCCTCGATTTGCAAGATGACGTGGTCAGGCGTGAAATTGCCGTAGCGCTGCAGAATGGGGCAGCTGTAATTCCACTGACGGTCGACGGAGCGCCTATCCCATCTGCCTCAGACTTGCCAATTTCACTTCAAGGTCTAGTCAGCTTTCAGGGCGACAAAGTTCGTCATGATCAATTAACGCATGGAACTTTCGATGACGACATCGACCGACTGATGCGCAATGTCAGTCGCATAGTTGCTGGCCAACGCGGACCAAAGCATGACGCTTGGCGAAAGCTTCAGCCAAGGCGCCGCACGAACCGACTGGGCGACGTTGCGCGCGCCATTCTGACCAGCGCGTCGATACCACCGACGCTCACTCGAAAATTGGTCCCTGACCCATTTTTGCGCCAGGATCCCTATCAGGACATATTGGATTACCGCAGCGAAACGCCAATCGCCCCGTACTTGCCATACGTAGAAGTCAAGAATTGGTGCCGGGAACTTGTTGCCGGTAGCCAGCCGGATATCAAAGTCAAGATACTTAGAGGTGAGTTCGATTTGGGATCGTGGGGAATTGGAGACGGCGACGCAGTCAGGGATCAAGCGCTTGAGGTGGCACTGCATGAAAAGCCCAGGACCTTCAATGGCCCTGCGGTTCGCATAGAGAATGCAGTGGCAAGTGATCGGACGCTTTGGTTGACTGCCCAGCGCGCACGCTACTTCGCTCAGCGGAGGTCGAACCTTGCTCTAGATTATCGCTACACGACGTCAAACGGATCGGTCATCACGCTGCGCGATCTGCTCCGCCAGCAGTACGGGACGCATCTACCTCCACTAGACGACAATCGAATGGCAAATACGTTGGGCGTCGCAGCCCTCATCTTGGTACGGGACGGCGAAGACCTAACGCCTTACCTTGTGTCTCGCGCCAAAGACGTTGCGGTATTCAACTGTGGCGGCGAATGGCATTGCACGGCATCAGGGGTCGCAGAGATCGAGCCGGACAGACCTGACCGCGACTCTAAATTCTATTTAGATACGATGCTTAAAGAACTGGACGAGGAAGTAGGACTCCTTGAGCACGATCTCGATTTTTTGGAGCCCGTCGCGTTTTGTCGAGAGATGACGCGGGCGGGCAAGCCACAGATGTTCTTTCTCGGTGTCACTAGCCTCAATAGGGCTGATCTCAGACGAAAGCTGACTACGGCGCGAAAGCGCACAAAGGAGAAAGGATGGGTGGTTGAGAACACCGCAATGCCGCTGTGGCGCCGACCATCTGATATAACCGACGAAGATGCTCTGAGGGTGTTTCACGACAAGGGCTTCACGATCGAAGCTGCTGCGTGCATCCATTACTTTTTTCGATGCCGATCTATATCGTGAGGAAGAAATGCGTGAAAGCTCAATTCATGATTGACGCTGGCAGGCGAAAATAGCGCTTGCGAGGCGCTGTCTAACCACCGCGCCGCTATCGCACGTCCCTATATACCGGAGCCGTACTTCGTATAGTAATTCGCCATTGGGGGATTCCCCGAAGGGAGATGGTTTGTTACGTCGGGCAGAAGCGGGCAGCGCCGTTGACGAATGGAAATTTATGCGTAGCGCCTGTAAACGGACCTTTCCCTAGACTTGATGGGCTACAGAGGAAATGCGAGCGTGGTGGGACGGACATTTGCCCGGCCAGCGCAACAAGGATCTCAAGCTCGCCGAGTTGATTCGTGCTTCGACCGCGGCACCCACAGTCTTCGAGCCGAAACGGTTGCCGATTGAAACGGATCGTCCCTACGGCACATTCATTGATGGTGGAGTTTCGCCGTTCAACAACCCGGCTCTCGCGCTCTTGATGCTCGCCCGACTAAAGGGGCATGGCTTGGAATGGCCACTCGCCCCCGACAAGCTCCAGCTTATTTCCGTTGGCACAGGGATCTGGCGCGATCTCATTCACTACGGCTTCGTGCAACGAAAAATTGCGGCCTGGTTCGGTGTCGTCGCGCTTCGCACCATGATCACCGATGCCCCAGACGCTCTCCCTCACGATCCTTCAGTGGATGTCCGCTCCAAGGCGGCCCTGGCACATCAACAGCGAGATCGGTGACATGGCAGCTGATGTGCTGGGCATTGGTTCCGGTCCATGCGCACCACTCATCCAATTCCAACGCTACGATCTAAGCCTGGAGGCCGTGACACTCGCCCCGTTGATGCCTGCGGGCAAGCCTCCGTCTGCTTGGAAACTGGATCGACTGCGTAGCCTCGACAACCCGGGCCAGCTGGAAACGCTTTACCAACTTGCCAAGAAAGAGGCCGCGAGCCAGGTCGATGTCCGTGATTTTTTGTGAAGTGGAAGGACCGAACGCGTAGACTGTTTCTTATGCTTCGTATCGGCGTCACTGGTCATCGTCCGCACAGGCTCGTCGTTTCCGAGCGCCTGCTCGCCCGACGGGTATCGCGCGTCCTATCGGGGCTGGCCGGTGCGATGTCGGGTGCCGGCTGGCCGGGCAGTCCATGGCTGGACATAAACTCCCCGCTGGCCGAAGGGGCCGATCAGATCGTCGCCCGGGAGGCTCTGGCTCTGGGGCAGCGCGTAACGGCACTCTTGCCGTTTTCGCGAAGGGACTACGAGGCGACATTCGATGACAAGGCTCGGGTCGCGGCGTTTCGGACTCTGTTGAAGCAGGCCAGCGAACGACTGCAGCTAGATGGCCGCCCGCAGCATGCGGAAGCCGGCTATGTCGCCGCCGGCGACATAACGGTGGCCCGGAGCGACCTGATCCTGACAATCTGGGATGGAAAGCCGGCTGAAGGGCGGGGCGGGACGCCTGAGATTCTCCAGAACGCCATAGGATGGGGCATCCCGGTAATCTGGATCGACGCGGTGCGGGACCGCAAACCGGTGCTATTGCTGCGCCCGCGCGGCGGCAAAGGCACGCCTGATCTGGTTCGCATGGCCCGTCGGGCCAAACCACTCGAAAGAGCCACGTATCGAATGCTGGTGGAAACGTTTGTGCAGGCTTCCTAGAGACATCTACGCTCGAGATGGTAGCTCGGGCAACGACACCTCGACGTCATATCTTCACGCTCGGCGGGGGGGCATTCGTCGGATCTGCAAGTGGACGATGCAGCCGCCACGCTTGATGATCGGCGTCGAGGATGGCTTGCGCGGCATGCGCATATTTCACAACCCGGTCACCATCATCGCGACGCGCAGCGCCCTCAACTTCCGCGCCTTCGGCCGCCTTCAACTGATCAAGCCGCCGGCCCGAATGGCGGTAAAGCGCGGCGTTGCGCTCATCCTGGTTCATCATTGTCCGAGCGCTGGCGTACGCGAGCAGACTCGAGGCTAGGGTATTGAGGCCGAGCTGCCAGCGGATCGGTTCTTCGATCATTCTCAACCAAGGTGCCCGTTTCATAACCTCCACCGGCCACAGATCAAAGAAAGTCACTGCGCCAACAATAATGGCCAATGCTATCGCGCCGAAAACCAACCACCGAGACAGCGATAAACCCCGCGTTCTCTCCATGTGACGCCGTTCGGCGCTGGCGAAATAGCGGCGTTGATAGTCGATATGTGCGAAATTGAGCAGAGTAAGCTTCTCGGACCAGAGCTGGCCGGATTGGGCGTCCGAGGGTGCGGGTGCGGCCAGCAGATCGGCGAACAGGACGCCACGCAGGCGTTCCGCTTCAGCCCGCGTCGACATCCATTCATCGATGGCGCCGGATTGGTTCAACCACCACACGATGGCAGAATCTCGGATTCGTAGGCAAGGCTCAATTCAACGATTGCAATGCCCGTTCTTGACTTTCCAATGCTCGGTCGCACCCCTCGTGTTAAAAGACATTGCTGCTTAGTCAGAACACGGGTTGGTTCGTGGCGCCCCCTATGTCTGCATGCCTGCCTTTGGTTCGGCACTCTGCGTTATTGGCTCAGGTGGTGCCAACATCCGAGCGACTGTCTCGAAGCCGCCCTTCAGGGCAATCTGCTGCGCAGTGAACCCCTGCTTATCCATGGAGAGCAGAGTATGCGCTGACCCTCCGCGTAACAGCACAGCAACGGCATCCTCACTGCCGAGTTCGGCCGCCAGATGGAGCGCAGTGCATCCCTTCGCGGACCTGGCACTCGCGGCGCCGGGCCTAGCCGCCAGCATTGCTAGCACGCGCTTGCGCAGTTGCCTCTCGCTGGCATCGTGCTGGTGCCCGCCATCGGCGACGCGGCGGACCGCCACGTGGATCGGTGCCTCGCCGCTCGCATCGAGCACCTTGAAAGGAACCGGCAGCTTCTCGATCGCCTCGATGATCGCGGGATCCGAGCGACTGACAAGACGCTGCCGCTCGCGGCCGTCAACGCTCCGGTACACTTCGAGTGCAAAGCGGCCTTCGATGGCGAGATGCAATGGCGACTTGCCGTTCTGATTGAGCGCTGCCCCCGATTGAGGCGCGCGCCGCATCAGCAGCGCGAATGCTCCAGGAGAGCCACGCATCGCCGCACAATGCACGGGCAGATCGCCCGCATTGTCCACAATCGTCGGATCGGCCTTCGCCTTGAGCAACAGCTCAATACACGCGCCGGCCTCGGCCCCCTGATTGAATGCGGCCAAATGCAGCGGTGTCCTCTGATCGGCCGTCTGTTCGTTAGGATCGAAGCGCTCTCCGGCCGGCCCGCGCCACTTAAGAAGAAATTTCACGGCTGCGGCGTTGCCAAAGGCTGCTGCAGTGTGCAGCAGACTGGCGTTGCGGATACGGCGCAGCCTGTCGACCGGAACACGCTGCAACACTTCGGCCAAGGCGTCCGTGCTGCCGGCGAGCGCAGCGACGTGTGGCGGTGACAGGTGACGATAGTGCTCGATGGTCGGATCACCGCCGCGTTCGATTAGCAAGGCGACGACGTCGGCGTGGTTGTAAAAGGCGGCACCGTGCATTGGCGTTGCCTGGGACGCATCCGCGACATTGGCATCGATACCGAGATCGAGTAGGGCCTCGACACGCGCGAGGTGCTTCTTGAAGGCGCCGTCCCCGGCTGCCGCGCTTCGCCGCTTGATCTCGGCCGATATGTCGACGCCAGCTGCGGCCTGCTCCCAGTTCACGCTGGCCCGACCGCAAAGGGCGGCAATATGCAGCGCGGTCGCCCGCTTTTTGTCGGTCTCAAATACCAATTGCGGTAACTTGGAGACGAGCGCGCGAATGACTTCGACGGAACCGCTCCGCGCCGCCACGTGCAACGATGTCTCGCCCCAGTCCACTTTGTCCAGGAGCGCGCTGGGCGGCAGGCGGGCGAGCAAAGCAACGGCCGCCGACAGATTGTCCTTCTGGCAGGCGCGATGCAGCGGCTCATATGTGTCGAGCGACGCAGCTCGCGGGTCGGCACCGCGATCGAGCAAAAGCGCGACAGTCTCGCCAGAGCCTACGCTCGCGGCATAGTGCAACGGCGTTCGCCCTCGGGTATCCCGCAGATCGATCTGTTGCGCGCCAGAAAGCCCGTTGAGGAACACGCGCAGCATTCCAACGTCGGCCTGGGTGGCGGCGATGTGAATAGGCGTCAAACCGTCCACGTCGCCTACACTGCCGTTCGCGCCCCGATCCAACAGAAGGGCGACGCATTCGATAGAACCGGACCGGGTGGCTGAATAGAGGGCCGTTCGGCCGCGAGTGGTTAGCTTGTGACTGATCCAGACCTCTGCAGCCGGGAGCTGGTCGGCCGCGTCGAACGGGGGGTTGTCCTCAAGATTGGCGTCGCCCTCTACGTGCCGAATAGGCGACAGCGCGTCGCCTGGCCGGCGATCAACTTCCTCCCCCTGCGTGTCCTCCACCAGACCGAAATGTTTAGCGCCGTCTCGCCAATCGATCGACGAAGTCGACAGGCCGCTGTCGAGCAGTGCTCGCACGGCGTCGGCATGGCCGTAGTAGGCGGCGAGATGCAGTGGCGTCTGGCCGAACATGTTGACGACTTCCCCCGAGATGCCATCCTGTTCGGCCAGCACCTCGATAACACTCGCATGCCCGTTGCGTGCTGCCCAGTGCAGAGGCGTGCGGCCCTGATCGGTCTGCTGGTTCGCCGGCACGCGATGGATCAGCATCGCCGCCGCGTCGGCGTCGCCGACCATCGCCGCGATATGCAGCGGCGTGAACCGCGCGTTGTTCGCCGCATCGGGCGTCGCCCCTGCGGCCAGCAGTGCCTCGATGGCCTCGAGATAGCCGAAGTGTACGGCATGATGCAGCGGCGTCAGCTTCAGCGCGTCTGCCGCATCGAGCGCTTGCTTGTGCCGCTTGGGCGGGATGTGAGCGAGGATCCGCTCGACGAGAGCATGGTGACCGCGGCGCACGGCCTCGCGCAACGGTGTATACGCCGACTCCAGAGAGCCCGGGCGGATGATCGACCGCATCATCGGATCCGCGCCATCCGGCTTGGCACTCATTAGAAGCGCGGCAATATCCGCATGGCCGGCGCGGCACGCGAGTATCAGTGGCGTCACGCCCTCGGCATCAGACGGATCGCATGGCGCGCCGCAGCGAATCAACGTCTCGACGGCCGCGGCATGGCCGCGCTCGGCGGCAAGATGCAGCGGCGTCATCCCCTTGCCATCGACCGGTTGTGCCAGTGACTGTTGCTCGAGGCGCTTCATGAACGGCACGATGACGTCGCTGTAGCCACGGGCGGCGGCCGCATGCATGGCCGTCTGTCCGCTTGCATCCTTGCGCAGCGGGTCGCCGTCCTGATTGAGAAACATCGTGACGGCCCGTGCATCGCCAGTCTCCGCCGCGATCATCAGTGGAGTCTGCCCGGCGGCGTTCACATGGGCGAGCTGCACATGCTGTGACTCGGTAAGCAGCAACTTCGTGACATCGGCATTGCGGCTGCTGATCGATAAATGGAGAGGCATGCTCCCGCCCAGCGTCTGCGAGAGCCGGTTCGCGCCCACGCGCAGCAGCACCCGAGCCGTGTCCGCCGATTGTCCGAGGGCCGCCAGGTGCAGGGGCCGCGACCCGTTGCGGCGGCGCGCCGGCGCCTCCAGTAAGATGTTACGTTGCCGGTCAGGGATGCGCCCCAGCACCGCCTGCAGAGCCACGTGCTCGCCGCGGCTCGTAAGTGCGTGCACGATCGTCCATTCGCGATCGGCTTGGTGGGCGGGGTCGGCGCCAAGGTCCAACATCGGAATGACGTGTTCGATCATGCCCGCGTCTGCGAGGCGGACAATCGGCGTCGCACCGCCGATACCGACAGCATTCGGGTCGAAGCGTTGCGCACCACCCGCTTTGGCGACCTGCAGATAGGCCGTGACCAACGCCGCATTGCCGATGTCGATGGCCGCATGCAGGCGGGCGTTCGAGAGCAGTGGGTCCGTGATACCGGCAAAATGGCGGGCAAGCGCACCGACTAGACGATCGTGCAGCTCGCTGTCTTCGCCCGAGAAGCCGCCGAGCACGATCTCGATTTCCGCAACAGTATCGGGAGAGAGCGTGACCTGCCGTCCCAGCTCCAGCGCCTCGACCTTCGGCATCAGCCGAAGCTGCCGCTCGCGCCTTTTCAGCCACCGCGTTGCCGGCTGCCAATGCCACAACACATTAGGATGCATAAGGCGGACACTGTCGGTGCGGACTTGCGCCAGGATGCGCGTATCCTTGAGGAGCAACGCCAGGCGCACGCCATCTTCGGACAACCGCGAACCCGCGCTGAAATCCGTGATGCCGGCCCATTCGACCTTGATATCGCGCGCGCTCAGTTCCTCGTGCGGCTCCCGCGGCAGCATTATCGTCACGAGTTCCTTCAGGAGCCGCGAAAGAACAGCCTCGGTATTGGCAGAGATCGGCGCCTGCTCTCCCCCAACTGTGGCCGTATCCTCACCCCGTTCGAAGGCGACGAGCGCTGCATTACCGAGCTGATCGATCACGCGCGACAACGTCAGATGGGCGCCGAGGTCCTCGGCCTTGATCAGGGCTGCATCCCGATCATCATCGAGCGCGCTGATGGTCCGATCGTCCGCCGCGGGCGGTTCGGCATTTCCAGCAGCCGCGCTGGTCCGCAGCGCTCGCGTCCCGACTCCGTGCGCATCACAATGATCGACGATCCACCGTTGTAGCGCCGAGATCAGCGGCAATACGGCGAGCTCACTATTCGCGCCGAACTCACGCGCTTCATCCAGAATGCGTTTGACCAACTCATCGTCGAGCGGTCGCTGGATCGCCTGGAACGGCCCTTTGATAATCGCCAAGCGCTCGTTGATGGTCTGCGGAAAGTCGAGCTCGTACTCGACGGGACTGAGGCCGCTCGATCGCAGATCGGCAAAAGGCTTGAGCTCCTCCAGCCTGAGCGGCCAGCTCCGACGATCATTCGGAGCGTGCTCAGCCGGCAGCGGAATGATCACCCAAGCAAGCTTCTTGCGGGCCAGCGCAACCACCGCCTCGGCGACCGGAAGCCAGTTCTCCTTGAACTCACGGCGCCGCTCATCGCGCAAGACGTCCTCGAACTGGTCGAGAACGATGACCGGCACGATGCGCTGTTTGGTCTTCCGTGCGGCCTGCGCAAGGTTGTCCTCGATGATCTTGACAAAATTGACCGAATTTAAATGTTCATGGCGCTCGAGCTCCCGCTTCAGCGCCGGCAGTCGCGCTGCCAGAGCGATGCGCCGCCCGAGCTGAACGATCGGCGGCCGGCTGGCGATCTCGGTGAAAGGCTTGGCGCGACTGAATATAAGGCCAATCTGCGCCAGCCAGCCGCGGCTGATCCTGCGGGCGATCGGCTTGCCGGTCAGCTTATCGATGTCGGCGTTGACCGCCGCGAAGCGCCGCGCCGGCGTGCGCGCCTTGAGCGCCAATCCGCCGGCGACACCGGCCTTGGCCAGCGAGGATTTTCCGGCGCCGCTTCTGCCTTTCAGCACCAACAGCGGCACCTTCTTCGGATCAGCCTCGGCCGCCGTCAGCAGCTCGTTAACATTGCGTGTGTCGGTTTCGCGACCGAAGAACGCGTCGTGATCGCGGGGCGCGAAGCTTTCGAGGCCCTTGAATAGCTGGCGACGGCTGACCGCCTCGCGGTTGAGATGCAATGCGTCGCGCAACAGCCGCGTCAGGCTGGTCTTGAACTCGGCTGTACTCTCGAAGCGGTTGACCGGGAGTTGGCGCTCGGTGATCTCGTCGAGGAACAGCTCCAGCCAGTCGGTCTGTTGGAAATAGGACTGGCGCACGCGCTCGTAATCAGCGCTGCCCTCATCGAGCCCTGCTATCTGTTGGCGCAGGTAGCGCCGTCCACCGAAGGGGCGAGCGCGGGCCTTGCTGCGTTCGAAGATCGTCGAAGCCCCCTTGAAGAATACCAGCAGGCGGCCTGTCCCGGCAGCGTCCGCTTCGCAGGCCTCAAGGTACTCCCACACACTGCCCGTCAGCGGAATCCGGTCGCACTCGCTCGGATCGAGCGTGAGCGGCCACTTGTTGAAGTGGGCAGGGATCCGCCCCGATTTGGTCAGCTCCGCCATCGGCCCATCGACGCGCTCGCCAATCCGCTCGCCGAATATGCAGATCGTGACGTGGCAATTGGGGTCCGTCAGGGCAGGAATTTGATCCTGATACGGCCGCCCGCCTGAGAAGAATTCTTCTTTCCAATCAAAGACGTCGTACTGGAGGAGCAGATCCCTCACCATCTCCTGAGCAACGGCTTTGGCGAGACCGCGCTCCTCGATCATGTCGCTGGGAGAGCTGATGAAGATGGTGGGGCGCTTCAAAGCAACTTTGGCCACGGTCTTACCCCCACACGCAATAAGATAGAAGACGTGGCGCGTCGATACGGAGCGCCAAAAAATAGGCTTCCACGGCGGCTAAATCCTGCTTGGGTAAAAACATGCCATGCGCGAACGCCGCCGCGCAAGCGCGCGGGTGTGCAGGTCTTCGCGAACTGCCTATTAGGAAACTCGACTACCTGAGAGCCCATGTCCCTCGCAGGGTGGGCCTGCGCCTTCCATCGAGCAATGCCGAGCACCGATTGTTGCGTAAGAATGCTTCATCCGCCATACTCAAAAAATTCTGCGGCGTAAATTGATCGAGTGTCTGGCGCCGGCTGGCCGAGTACTTGGGGGCGAGAGTACTATGATGGAAGCCGCGATCAATTCAGCGCAATCCCTACATGAACCGCTGGAAGGCCCGGACAGCGCGCGCATCCCTGCAGAACAACTCCAGCGGTTTCGCGCCTATGTCGCGCAATTGATCGAGGCTGACATAGCCAGGCGGGAGATGCAGAGCGGAGTTCAAGCCGAGGGGCCGAAGCTCGCTACCGACATGCGCCGCTCTCTAGCGCGCGCTGAAAGCCTCGCCAACGGCTTATGTCACTCAAAAATTGAACCACATCATGTTCTTTTGGCGATCGCTATTGATCCAGATGGCGTAAAGGAAATGAAGGCGCGCGGACTTGACGCAAACGCTGCGTTTCTTGCTGCGTGGCAATTCATGCTGAAAGCGCCTCGCTCTGTCACACCTGCATTGCCTAAAGATCTCGAGCTATCTACTGACCTGAACGCTATTATCGGTCAGGCTCATGAGTTGGCTCGCAACCGCGTGATGGACCATAGGTCCACAAAGACAGGCGACATCATTGATGTGGTCCTTAAGGGGGACGACTTCGAGGCAAGTCGAAATATGCTGCAGGCGATCTTGGAACCAGATCCTGCGGACAGAGCGGCAAAGGGCGTCGAGCAGCTCACGATGGCACTGGAAGAAATCGATGTCCGCATCTCTGATAACATCGTCCAGAGCGCTGTGGCTGCACTCAAACCGCAATTCGAACAGATCTCGTATCTTATTGATCAACACAGCTCATTGACGTCGCTTGAAGTGCGGTTGCAAAGTATCGAAAATCGGATCAAACTGTCGGGTGCGGACGAAAAGCAAGTCGCTGAATATGTGAGTGAGCAGTTGCGGGAAGTTCTTGAGAGCCAGTTCGCGCTAAGTAGGGAAGTCGAAGTAGCGGCCGTCTCACCACCCCCACAAGCACAAGAAAGACCGACGCACCTCATCGTGGCCATGATTGGCGTAGCTGCTGTGCTGATGATTGGTATCGCACTCGGCGCTTGGATAAAGCCGTTCTAGACGGCGATTCATCTTAGGTCGACCTGTAACCTCGATGAGGCGAAGCACGAAGCTTTGCCGCAATCTCGTCAACGGTCGCAGAAGCAGGCACGTTCAAGATGGGATATCGGTCAGCGCGGATCTCCCACATCAGGGTGTCCTCAGCAAAGTCGACATGAATGCCGTCGGGTCCGCCGATGGGTGCATGATGAGAGGCTTGCGACATCCGCTGGATGGCCTCCACAACGCGGCTCACGAACAGAAACAACTGCTCGCCGCTCGGGAGACGATCAACTATGAACCAAATTTTGTGGTCGGCTCCTAGTTGTTCAATAATGTCATGAGCTTGTTGCTCAGGCGATCGACTTGTCTCGAGATTAGGTACCCAGTTTCTATATTCATAGGCTCTCGGACGGACACAATGAAGATTGCGCGTCTCAAATTGAGTCGGCAAGCTCCGAAACTCAAGATTTAGAGAGTTTGTTGCGCGACAACGCAGTGTCGCGCTCCGCTGCTTGAATGAAATGATATTTCCCATCGCGCATTGGTACCAATTGGAAGGAACGGAAAACTCCTCTGACGCAAGCTGTAGCTGATTCAGCACCAGCGCTGCACACGTGCAGATGGGTTATCTACAATGTGTCTAGAGGAACCGCGATAAGGCAGGATCGGCTTCCACGGCGTGGCGTGCTGCGAGCCTTGCCGCCAGTTCGGGCATCGTGATGTCGAGCTTCTCCTTCACGCGGCCGATCAGGAACGCGGTAAGCGCTGCTCCGTTCCCACGTAGCGGGCGGTGAACAGGTTGGTCAGAGTCGCCGGAGGGTTGGCGATCGATTTGACCATATGTTTGACCATAGCGATGACACTACTGTGCGTCGGCCTCGCCGGGTCGAGGTTATCACCGGGCTGGAACGGCGCCGGGACTGGCCCGATGCCGAGAAGATCGCGATCGTCGCGCGGGCGCTCGAGCCCGGCGTGAACGTCTCGGAGATCGCCCGGCGGCATGACGTCAATCCGCAGCAACTGTTCGGCTGGCGTAAGCGGTGGCGTTCCGAGGCCGAGGCATTGATCGAAGCGCAGCGCACTTCGGCAGCATCGATGTTCGCGCCTGTAGTGCTCGAAACAGCGGCGGCCTGCCCACAACCCGCGGTTGCAGGACGATCGAGATCAGCGTTGGTGCGGCGACGGTCCGCATTCGAGGGGCCGCAGATGCAAAGACGCTCGCGGTCGTGTCGAAGGCGCTGAGGGCAATCAGTTGATCTTGCCGACGAACCCACGCGTTCTGATCGCTACGAAGCCCGTGGACTTCCGCAAGGGCATGGATGGTCTAGCGGCGCTCGTTGCGGCGGAGCTGAAACTCGAGCCATTCTCCGGCATCGTCTATGGATCGCGTCAAGCTGCTGTTCTGGGACGGCACCGGTGTGTGCCTCGTTACGAAGCGCCTCAGGCTCGAACCGAGTGCGACTGTACCTGCGGCGGAATTCCTGCATTCCATCGGCCGCATCAAGAACAAGCCCGAGTCCTGGAAGGACTACTTCTTCTCGTTCTCGCATGGCCTGAAAGGTAGCTGACGATGTTGGACGCAGGTGGCGCAAACGCAAGGACAAATGGGAGCGTTTGATGAAGAAGCAGCTTCACCTCAATCTCTTCATCTATGGCCGCGGTCATCACGAGGCGGCCTGGCGTCACCCGCTGTCGTCGCAGCGATCGCTGATGGACATCGAGCACTACGTCGAGTGCGCAAAGAAGGCCGAAGCGGCCCATTTCGATTCGATATTTCTGGCCGATGTGTTGAACATGCCGCCCGATGTCGACGTCTCCGCGCGTATTTGGCTGGAGCCCATGACGACGCTCGGCGCTGTCGCCCATGCGACCAGCCGCATCGGTCTGATTGCGACGGCATCCACCACGCACACTGAGCCGTTCAATCTTGCGCGCCAGTTCTGCTCGCTCGACCATATCAGCAAAGGTCGCGCCGGCTGGAACATCGTGACGTCATTCAGCAACGCCGGCAGCCGGAATTTCGGCGGTGGCGGGCGGCTGTCGCACGCGGAGCGCTACGACGTCGGCGAGGAATTCGTCGGAGTGGTGAAGGCGCTGTGGAACAGTTGGCGCGACGATGCTGTCGTCGATAATCGCGAGAGCGGTGTCTTCATCAATAAGGATCGCGTCAAGGAGATCGCCCACAAGGGTCCGAACTTCGAAGTGGCCGGGCCGCTCAATCTACCCCGCAGTCCGCAGGGTTGGCCGGTGCTGGTCCAGGCCGGTTCTTCCGATACCGGCAAGGCGTTCGCGGCGCGCCACGCCGAAGCAGTGTTCACGGCGCACATACAGAAAGGCACGGCTCAGGAGTTCTATCGCGACATCAAATCTCGTGTCGTCGATGCGGGGCGGCCGCAGGACCAGCTCCTGGTGCTGCCAGGGATCAGCGCGATGATCGCCGGCACCGAAGCGGAAGCCAATCGCCTGCAGCAGGAACTCAATGAGCTCGCCGATACGAAGGTCGGCCTCACGCGGCTTTCCGATCGATTTGACGGCCATGATTTCTCCGGCATCAAGCTCGATCAGGTGCTGCGCCCGGAGGATTTTCCCGATCCCGCCGAAAACCAAAGCTCTCGCGGGCGTACCGAGTTGATTGTTGGCGCCGTGCGTCGGGAACAACTCACGATGCGCCAATTGCTCGCCAAGCTTGCGGGCGCGCGCGGTCATTTCGTCATGGCCGGGACGCCCGAGCAGATCGCGGATGCCCTCGAGGACTGGGTCGACAGTGGCGCGGCGGACGGCTTCAACGTCATGCCGCCGGTGCTGCCGTGGATGCTGGATGCGTTCACGCAGGAGGTCGTACCGATTCTCAAGCGGCGGGGACGTTTTCGCACCGAGTACCAAGGCCGCACGCTGCGCGACCACTACGGGCTTCAGCGGCCCTGACGTCCCGCGAGTCCGAGCTCAGTCGAAGCTCATGCCGCCGCTGAGATGGATCGTCTGGCCTGTCATGTAGGCATTGCCGAGAACCATCAGTGTCGCCTGCGCGACTTCGTCCGGTCGGCCGAGGCGTCCGAGCGGAACGCGGGTGCTGTTGGCCGGGTCGGCCGGCATCATGTCGGTCTCGATCAATGTCGGGGCGACGGCGTTGACGGTGATGCCTTCCTTGACCAGCCGCGCGGCGTATCCGCGGGTCAATCCCTCCATACCGGCTTTGGCGGCATTGTAGTGCAGTCCGATGCTGCCCGCGCTCCTCGCGGCGCCCGACGAGATGTTGACGATGCGACCCCACTGCTGGGCGCGCATGTGTGGCAGCACGGCCTGGGAGCACAGAAACGCCGACTTCAGGTTGACGGCAATAGTCTCGTCGAAGTCGGCCTCCGTGAGATCGTCGATGCCGCGGCGCAAGGCGACGCCTGCATTGTTGATTAGTACATCGATCGGTCCGAGATCACGGTTTATATGCGCAATCATTGCGGCAACGGCAGACGCCTGCGAGACGTCGGCTTGCGCAACAACTGCGCGGCGGCCCAACGCCACCACGTCCTCGGCGACGCGCTGCGCATCTTCAGTTCGCGAGCGGCAGTTGATGGCAACGTCGCATCCAGCTCTGGCCAAAGCGACGGCGATGGCGCGACCGATGCCCCGTGACGCACCGGTCACGAGGCAGATGCGGCCCGCAAGTTCCGGCACGCTCACGACAGCAGCCAGCCGCCATCGACGTCGACAGTAGTACCCGTGACAAAATCGTTCTGGATGACGAACAGGATACCCTGCGCCACCTCATCGGCGGTGCCGGCGCGCGGGATCAGGTTTTTGGCGGTCTGCTTGCGATACGCTTCTTCGCGTTCGGCGCCTTTAAGCGACGACATCGGCGTATCGATCGTGCCAGGCGCCACGACATTCAGCCGGCGCGGGACGATTTCGGGGGCGACGGCTCGCACCAAGGCTTCGACAGCACCGCCAACGGATGCGATCGCAACCTGGCCGGGCTTCGATTTGCGCGCCGGCGATCCACTGACGAGAACGATCGTGCCGTCCGCGCTCATATGCGGGACGCCGAGCTGCAGAATGTTGGAATAGCCCCAGAGCTTGGCGAATGAGGCCTTGTAGGCCTCGATGTCCATGTCGATGAACGTGCCGCGGGCGCGCGTGCCACCGGTTGCCGCACCGACCAGAATGTCGAACGGCGCATGGGCTTTGAACAGCGCGCCGAGGGCCGCGCGATCCAGGACATCGCACGCCTGGAGTGTGATCCCCTTGGGGATCTCTCCTGCTCGGTCCGGATTGCGGCTCACGGCGACCACCGTCGCTCCCAATGCGGCGAGCTGCTTGGAGGCGGCAAGGCCGATGCCCGATGTGCCGCCGATGACGAGTGCCTTCTTTCCCGATACGTTCATGTTGCTGATATCCTCGTTGCGCAAGCGCTACTGCCCCAACAAGCATACCCGGCGCACCCCGTTGTCGCCAGCCAAAGGAGCCTCACGATGCCGCGATTGCCATTTCCTGCGGACACAGAAGCCTTCAGCGACGAGACGCGCGCCGCTGTCCGGCACATCCTGGCAACCAGAAACAGCATGCCGCCGCCGAGCAGCTATCTCTCCTATGCTGGGCAGGCGGGCGTCCGGCTGTCCGATCTTCTCGATCACCTGCGCAATCACACGTCGCTGACGCAGGCCGAGTCGGAACTTGCAATCTGCACCGCGGCCCGTGCCGCTAACGCCGACTACATCTGGAACGCTCACGTCAAGCTCGGCTTGGCCGCTGGCACGCGCGCGGAAGCGATCGACATCGTCGACACCCATGGTCCGCTGGACGGACTCACGGCTGATGAAGCCATGATCATCCGTTTTGGGCGCGAACTTTTAGAATCTCCGGCAGTTAGCGACGAAACCTTCAACGCGGTGCGCGAGCGCTTCGGCGAAAAAGGTCTGATGGAACTCATCGCGCTCATGAGCGCGTACTTGATGAACGCCACGATTTTGCGCGCGCTGGAGCACAAAGCGGCGCCGGACGCGCGGCATCTGGCACCGCGTCGCTGATCGTTTCGGGAGACTGTTGCAGTCGGATCAGGTTGGCCGCGGTCGATTGGCGTCGAGAAACATGCGCACATGGCGCAGAGCCAGCGGGATCTGCTCCGGCTTCTCCTTCCACGGGTAGAGGCTGACCTGCGCGCTCGGCGCAAGCATCGCGGCCTCCATCGCCACGGCGTAGGGATGGGACGGAACGTCGTCCGGCAGAATCAACACTGGCGTTTCACAGGTGCGCACGAAATCGCGTGTGACGGTGAAAACGAAATCGAGGTTGGTGCGGTACATTTTGGTCAGGTACGCATCGACCTGCGCCGATGTGATCTCCGGTCGGCGCGCGATCAGCGCCGGCCCCCAGCCCTTGGAATTGTTGTCGTAGAAGAGATCGCGCATTTCGGGGCGTGATCCGCTCGGCTGTGCGAGAACGCCGGCGACGACGCGATCCGGCGCCCGCTTCAGCAAGTTCCAGATGAACGGACCACCGATGCAGAATCCGAGTACCATGAATTTGGCGATGCCAAGGTGATCCATCAGCCCGAGCTGGTCGTCTGCATGAGCGTCCCAGGGCCGCTCTACGTCGAGTGGGCCTGTGGACTGGCCCCGGTTCGAGTTCCGGAGATCCATCGCGATGCAGCGGTACTTGTCCTTGAATTCCTCTATCGGATCGAACGGCGATGCCTCTCGGAGATTGGCGATTGAGGAATTCAATCCGCCGCCCGAGATGAGCAGCAACGGAAATCCAGAGCCGGCTTCTTCGTAGTGAATGCGGACAGGGCCGTTTTCATAAAAAGGCACGATGGTCCTCCCTTTATACGTTGTTGCTTCTTATCGACCGCTGGCGGCCACCGCCCGATTATTCCATCAAAGTGCCGCCGTTGACGTTGAGCACATGTCCCGTGATGTAGCCGGCCGCGTCGGGATCGAGGAGGAACCGCGCGGCGCGGGCGATGTCGACCGGCGTGCCGATGCGTTTCAAGGGAACGGCGGATCCGATTTCGTCCCATCTTTCCTTGGCGATCATGTCGGTGGCGACCGCGCCCGGCGCGACGACGTTGACGCGCACGCCACTGCTGGCAAGCTCGATTGCCAACGATCGCATCAGGGAATTCACGCCGGCCTTGGACGCCGCGTAGTGCGCCTTGCTCGCGGCGAGCGCCTGGCCGAAGCCGGCGTAGCCGACCTTGCCGGCCCGCGACGAAACCATGACCATGCACGATGGTGCACCGGCAATCAGCGCCGGAATGGCGGCTTGCGCCAGCACGAAACTGCCGGTCAGATTAATCCGCAGGACCTGCTCCCAGTCATGCAGCTTCATCTCAGCAATCGGCACCGCCGGTTGCGTGATGCCCGCGGCGTGGACCAGCGCTTTGAGTGGGCCGAGCCGCTGCGCCGAGGCAACCGCGTTCGCGCAGTCGGCTTCGCTGCAGACATCAGCGCGCACCGCCACTGCTTGCGGCAATCCACTGGCGACACCTGAGGCGTCGGCGCGATCGACGAGAACCAGCGCGTACGTCGACGCAAGCTCTTCGGCAATCGCACGCCCGATGTTGTTGGCGGCGCCGGTGACGATGGCGACGGGACGATCCATCCCAAACTCCTTTCGCTCAGGCCATCACTTGGCCGCCGTTGACGTCGAGCGTGACGCCGGTGATGAACGATGCCTCGGGGGATGCCAGAAACGCGATCGCCGCTGCGACATCTTCCGGCTCGCCGTGGCGGCGTACCGGAATATCCTGGAGCGTGCGTGCGCGGTCCTCCTCGCTGCGTCGCGATGCGTAGAATCCGCGCGTGCGCTCGGTGAGCACCAACCCTGGCGCCACGCAATTGACCGTTATTCCATGCGGGCCATATTCCATGGCCATTTGTCGCGTCAGGGCCTGGACGGCACCCTTGGCCGCGGCATAGTTGGCGCCGGCAAAGAGGCTGCCAAAGCGCCCCGCTTTCGAGCCGAGATTGACGATGCGGCCATAGCGGCGCTCGATCATGCCAGGCAGAGCCAGCCGGCACATTCGCACCGCGGCGGTCAGATTGAGGCCCATTACGGCCTCCCAGTGCGCGTCGGTCTCATCCAGAAAAAGCTGTGGCGTGTGGAGGGAGCCGCCGGCGTTGTTGACGAGAATGTCGACGCTTCCAACGAGTTTCGCCGCCTTTTCGAATCCCCCGGCGAGTGAGTCCGCATCGTTCATATCGAGAACGACGGCATGAAGCGCGACGCCTGCCGCTTTGGCCGATCCGACCGCTTCGTCGAGCGCCGGACCGTCGCGGTCGGTGATTGCGACGTGCGCGCCCTCGGATGCAAAGCGCATGGCGCACGCAAGTCCGATCGCGCGCGCCGCCGCGGTGATGACAACACCTTTTCCTTCAAATCGGCCCATTGCAACTCTGCTCCCATGCATTGCGCGGTTCGATATTTGCACGATCGACGTGCAGAAATATGCTCGCTATTTGTTTCGCTTAGCAAAACACATTCCGTATTGCAAAACGAAGCATGTATCGGTCTAATGGTGACGTCAACGGCCGGAAGGCGAGCATGACGCGCAATCGGACCATCGAAGTGTTGAGCGATCCTTGCGATCGCCCGTCGGACGATCGGCAGTTCGTGTCGGCGTTGGCGCGCGGCCTGCGCGTGCTGCGAGTGTTCGCATCGGCGCACGAGACGCTCTCGAACCGGGCGCTGGCCGACCGCACGGCTCTGTCCAAGCCGACCATCTCGCGCTTGACCTACACGCTGAGCCGGCTTGGCTATCTCAGCCACGATCGTGAAACCGGACGCTATCGCCTTGGCCCCGGCGCGCTCAGCCTCGGCTACGCATCCTTGTCGAATCTCGATGCCCGCCAGGCGGCGCGCCCGCTGATGGAGGAGTTGGCGAAGTATGCCGGCGCATCCGTCGCGTTGTGTGCACGCGATGGACTCAACATGATCTACCTGGAGATCCGTCGCAGTCCGGATGCGGTTGGCCTCGGGCTCGATATTGGCGATCGCGTGCCGCTCGCCGTGACGAGTGTCGGGCGCGCGTATCTGGCGGCGCTGTCGGACGCAGCGCGCGAGCCGATCCTCGAAGAAATTCGACGCAGTGATCCAGCCGCATGGCCCAAAGTTCGCCGGGGAATCGAGAGCGCCGTCGCCAGCGTGCGGAAGCATGGGTACTGCGTCTCGATCGGAGACTGGCTGCGCGAGATCCACTCGACCGGCGTGCCGCTCGAGACGCAGACGCCCTACGGCACGCTCGCCTTGAACATCGGTGGTTTGGCGTCGTCGTTGCCGGTCGCGAAAATCGAGAAGGACCTGGGCCCGCGATTGGTGGCGCTTGCCCACCGCGTCGACGAAATGCTGAGGACGACGGGTTTCACGTCTGCCTGGGACCGCGGTGTCGCGAGCAACGGCGCGACGCCGCGAAAGCAAAAGGAAAAGAAGCACGCGCGCGTTCAGGGCTGACCGGCCCTGCGGTTCTAAAAAAAACAACAAGTCACATCAGGAGGAAATGCACGATGTGGAAAGGTTTGAGACCAGGATTCGTATTGTCCGCGTTTGTCGTCGCGATGGTGGCAGTCGTGACGGCCGTCGGTGGAGCCTCGGCGGCGGACCCGCGCGTCAGCGTGAACCTCGCGCAATGCTGTCCCCCGACACAGGCTTACGGCGCGTACGCGCACGGCTATACGAAGGCTGTGGCTGCAGCGTCGAGCGGCGCCATCGTCGTCAAGAATCTCGACGGCGGCGTCATGGGCTCCGAGGAGGACATGGCGCAGAAGGTGAAGCTTGGCACGCTTCACATGGCGGCCGTGAGTTCCAATAACGTCGCGCAGCTCGCCCCCTCGATCAATGTGCTGGTACTGCCCTATCTCAACGCCAGTCCGGCTGAGTTGCTCGGCGACAAGGGTCTGCTCCGACCGGGTCCCTGGCTCGACGAGCTGAACAAGCGGGTGCTGAAAGAATCGGGGACGGTCCGCATCATCGGTGGCTTCACCAACGACTTCCGCAAGTTCTTCACTAAGAACAAGTGCGTCGAGACGCTGGCCGATCTCCAGGGCCTGAAGATCCGGATGCCCAAGAACCCGGTGATGGAGCAGCTCTGGAAGGCGTGGGGCGTGTCGACCTACGCGATCTCATGGGCCGAGACGTTCGGTGCGATCCAGCAGGGCGTCGTCGATGCCTTCGATAGCCCGCTCGATGTGATCCCGTCGATGGGCTTCCATGCGCACATCAAATATGTGGTCGATACCTACTATCTCCCACAGGCTGCGCTCCTGATCGTCAACGAGAGATGGTGGCAGGGGCTGTCGCAGGCGGATCGCGATGTCCTCCTGAAAGCCGCCAACGAAAACGATGTGTGGCACTACAATTGGGTGACTGAGCGCAAGGCTCAGATCCGTAGCGACCTCGAGAAGCAGCACGGCACCAAGTTCTGCGATCTCAAGGACGCCGACGTTTGGAGACAGAAGGCGGAGGCGACCTGGCCGGCGCTCTACAGTCTGGTCGGCGGCGGCAAGGATTGGGTCGACGCCACGCTCGCCTACAAGAAGACCGGTGCGCTGCCGAAGTGAGCGGGCGCTGCTTCTCGTAATCGTGTGCATGTCTGACTGGCGGGGCGAGCGTATCGCTCCGCCAGGGGACAAGCGCTCGATCATGTCTCGTGCGGATTTGAGGATGTTGCCATGAGGCTTCGCGCCTTGCTCGACAACTTCGAGAGGAACGTCGCGAACATCAGTCTGGCCACACTGGTCGTGGTGCTGGTGCTGCAAGTCGTCTTTCGCTACGTCTTCAAGACCGGCATCTCCTGGAGCGAGGAGGTCTCCCGCTTCCTCTTTATCTGGTTCGTCTACATTTCTGCGAGCTACGCGGTACAGGTCGGCACGCATATTCGCGTCAGTCTCGTCGTCGACTTCATGCCGGCGTCCTTGCAGCGTCCGATGCAGGTCATATCCGATCTCCTCTGGATCGGCTTCAATGCCGTCGTGATCGTCTCAGGCATTCAGCTCGTTGCGAGCATGATCGAATACCCGGTGTATTCGACCTCGCTTCTGCTGCCGATGTCGGCTCCTTACGTGATCATTCCGCTTTCGCACGCCTTAATGATCGTGCGCATCTTGCAGAGTTATCGCAGCGGCGCTGGATCCTGGCGCGCGCCGGGGGCTCACCAATGACGATTGCGGTTCTGCTGCTGCTGTCGCTGGCTTTCGGCGTACCGATATTCGCGGCAATCGGCATCGCTACGCTGGGCGAGATCCTGTTCTCGCCGGTTCCGCTGACCACTGTCGCCAATACGCTCTACAGCGGCGTCGACCAGTTCCCGTTGATCGCCATCCCGTGCTTCGTCCTCGCCGGCGCGATCATGGGCCACGCCGGCATTACCGGCGACATCGTACGCCTCATGCGCGTGCTGGTGGGCTCGCGGCCGGGCGGTCTTGCTGCGGTGACGGTGCTCTCGTGCATGTTCTTCGCTGCCATTTCGGGTTCTGGGCCGGGCACGGTCGCCGCTGTCGGCACGATCATGATCCCGGCGATGGCGCAGCACGGATACGACAAGGATTTCTCCGCGGCCGTCTCCGCGTCCGGGGGCACGCTCGGTATTCTTATTCCGCCGAGCAACCCGATGATCATCTACGGCGTGCTCGCCAGCGTATCGATCGGCGACATGTTCGTGGCCGGCATCGTCCCGGGATTGCTGATGGGCGGCCTTCTTATGCTGACCGCAGTCATCATCTCGCGTCGGCGCGGCTATCGCTCTGAAACGTCGGTGCTCGAGGGTGAAACCGTCCAGCGCGCCTTAACCGATGGCTTTTTCTCGCTGCTCACGCCATTCGTCATTCTGGGCGGCATCTATCTCGGCATCTTTACGCCTGTGGAAGCGGCCGTCGCTGCGATCGTCTATGCCTTGTTCGTCGGTGTGGTCATCAAGCGTTCGATCGGTTTCGCTGGCGTGTGGCAGGCACTGTCCGAGACCAGCGCGATCTGTGGTGGACTCGTGCTCATCATGGGCACCGCCATACTGTTCGGCGAGCATCTGGCGCTCGAACAGGTGCCGCAGCGTCTAGCGGCTGCCATGCTAACGGTGACGACGGATGCGACGATGATGCTGCTGCTGATCGGCGCATTTCTGGTCGTGCTCGGCACCTTCATGGAGACGCTGTCGACCGTCATCATCCTGACGCCGATCCTGCTCCCGCTCGTCAAGCAACTCGGCGTCGATCCGATTCACTTTGGCATCATTCTCGTCGTGGCAAGCGAGATCGGCTTTTTGACACCACCGCTCGGCGTCAATCTCTTCGTCGCCTGCAACATCAGCGGTCTGTCACTGGAAGCCGTCGCTCGTGCGGTCTTTCCGTTCATCGTCGTCATGATCTTCGCGCTCATCGCGGTGATCCTGCTGCCATCGATTTCACTGGTGCTGCTGCGCTGATCTGCGAGCCGAGAGTCACAATCCGTCGATCCCAGTCAGTGGGTCGGCAACAACACTTCTGGAGCGACCATGGCCAAGACCAACGAACGCGTTGTTGAAACCCTGATCGAAGGCGGGATCACTCACGCATTCACCTTGCCGGGACTTGGAATCACCTGGTCGCTGCCGGCATTCAAGGCGCAGGAAGACAAGCTCAAAGTCGTGCTGACACGGTCGGAGTGGATCGCGTCGATCATGGCGCAGGTGACCGGCAAGCTCACGGGGCGACCCGCCGTTGCGATGGGCCAAGGGCCGTGGATGACGACGATTGGCGCGATTGGCATCCTCGAGGCCCACTTCTCGGGTTCGCCCATGGTGGTTTTGACCGAGACGTCGGACTACGACGGCTATGGCCAGATGGGCGTCTATCAGACCATGACCGGCGATTACGGCGGCGCCGACGCGATGGCGTCGCTGCGACCGATCACCAAGTACTGCACCTACGCCACCGCACCGGCTGAGGCCGTCTATGGCGTGCAAATGGCGATCAAGCATGCAAGCCTGCCGCGCATGGGGCCGGCTGCCGTCGTCATGAAGACGCCGATCATCCGCGCTGAAATGCCCGATCCGTCGAGTCCGCGTGTTTACCCGACACGCGGCTATCAAAGCTACACGCCGGCGCGACCCGATGGCGCGGCAATCGCGCAACTCGCGGAAATGTTGGCGAGCGCGAAGCGTCCCGTGATCGTTGCCGGCAACGGCGTGGTGATGACGCATTCCGGAGCGGCGTTGCAGAAGCTCGCGGAAGCGGCCGGCATCGCCGTGGTCACCAGCTACAACGGCAAGGGCGTGATCGCCGAGACGTCGCCGGTCGCCGGCGGGATGCTCGGCACATGGGGACACGCCTGCGCCAACCGCACGCTCGCCGCCGCCGACACCATCGTCGTGCTCGCCGCCAGCCTCGGGCCGGACTACACGCGCTTTCGCGATCCGAAGCTCATCCGTCCCGGCGAGCAGCGGATCGTTCAGGTCGACATCGATCCGCGCAACGCCGGCTGGGTCTACCCGGTCGATCTCGCCATCACCGGTGACGTGGTCGACGTCCTCGCGATGCTCAAGGGGCGCGATCTCGGCGCGGCGCAACGCACGGAGCGGCTCGCACATATCTCAGCCTTGCAGCAGCAGACCGGCTTCCACAAACTTCCAGTCACGACGTCCGCGCAGGGGAGCGTCCATCACGCAGATATCATCCGCGGCTTGCAGTCGTTTATCGGACCCGACGATCTGATCGCGCTTGACGCCGGTGCAAACCGCATCTGGGCGACGTTTGGTCTGCGCAATCCGCATCCGCAGCAGTTCCTCGTCGCGGGTGGAACCGGTGCCATGGGATGGGGACCGCCGGCTGCGACTGCGGCAAAGTTGGTGCTCCCGAAAAAGCGCGTGACCTGTCTCGCGGGTGACGGCGGCTTCATGATGACGATGCAAGTCATCACGACGGCGGTTCAACAGAACCTCGATGTCGTTTTCCTCGTGAGTAACAACGCCGGACTAGGCATGGTGCGCGACAATCTTGGTGCGTCGCGCCTCGCCGTCGACTTTGCCGACTGCGACTTCGCGAAGATCTCGGAAGGCCTCGGCGGGCGCGGCTTGACGGTCACGCACGCCGACCAGATTCCCGAGGCTCTCGCGCAGGCCCATAAAATGGGAGGGCCTGTCGTCATCGATGCGAAGGTCGATCCCGACGCCAGCCATCGCGAAGCATCGGATCACGCGCCGCTCTAACGTCTATTCCTGGAGGCCGAGTTTCAGGAACTCCTTCCGGATCTTCTCTCGCATCGCGCCGTTGCGATACGGAAAAGCTCGGAAGTAGTCCTCGATGCGGTAGCCGGGATGAGCCTTGGCTAGTCTCTCGACGTATTGCCGCGCAATGTCGTGGCGCTGCGCGACGGCGTTGCAGAACGCGGCAATGGCGTTGATGTGATAGTGCGCGTTGGGCTGGCGTGCGGCGCGATTAGCCAGGACCGCAGCTTCTTCGCCGTTACCAGAGAATGCCGCATTGACCGCCTGCGTCGCGAGCATGGCAAAACTCATCAGATCATAAGGACTGAGGCGACGCGCCTGCCCTACCGCCGTTTCGGTGCCCTGATGATCGCCGATAATCATACGCGTGAACGCGGATGAATAGTGCCCCATCGCGAAATTCGGATTGAGCTTGATCGAGTGCTCGATCTCATCGAGCGCCAGATCGAAATCCTCTTGCAGTAAAAAGGCCCGTCCGAGCGCCCAATGGCCTTGCGGCTCGCGCGGATCCAGATTGAGCGCGTGCTGGGCATACTCCAATGCGCGCTTGATCTCGTCGTCGCGATCCTTGCCGATCTCGAGAAACGCGCGCTGCCAGTGGACGAACGAGAGACCGGCAAACACGCGCGACGCATTCGGATCGAGCCGGGCCGCGAGTTGGAAAAGGCGCTCAGCCTCTACATAGGCCTGTGGCGTGAATTGGTACATGAGCCAGGTCGCGCGATGGTAGGCGCTCCAGGCGTCGAGATTGGCGGGATGCGTCAGGAGTGCGCGCTGCCGCTCCGTTTGCTCGATCTCGCCCTCGACCGCACCGACGATGACGTTCGCGATCTCATCCTGGATGTCGAATATGTCATCGACATTGCGATCGAAATGCTCGGCCCAGACCTCGCGCGCCGCGACCGCGTCAGAAAGCGCTGCGCGGACGCGGACGCGGTTGCCGACAAACTGCACGTTGCCCTGCACGACGTAGCGGACGCCGAATCGTTGCGCGATGCTCTTCACATCTTCCGTCGAGTTGCGGAACATGAAGGCCGAGCCGCGCGAGATCACGAATAGCCACCGCGTCCGCGCCAGCCGCGTCATGACATCGAGGGACAGGCCGTCGGCCATGATCTGCCCGTGCTCGTCGCCGCCGAGAAGCTGGAACGGCAGGACGACCAAAGAGGGCCGGCTCGGCAAGCTGAGGTCCAGTCCAGCGGCGCTGTCGCTGGCATCGGCGAGCATCATCGTGGTGTCGGTAGACGTCGGTGCGCCTCCAACGATCGCGTTGTGCGCGTGAATCAGGCGCGGCGCGGTGGCCTCGAGCGCGACAAGCCCCGGAGCCGGGTCGAGCGCCGACGATACTGCTCCTTCGATGGCGACATCGCCTACAAACCGCAGCCCGCGGCGGTGGATTGTGCGGATCAGCCCTTGCGCCTTGCCGTCGTCGCCGATGGCGCGCCGCGCCGCCTTGATGCGGCTGGATATGGCGGTGTCCGAGACGATGCGGCCTTTCCAGACGCGCTCGATGATCTCGTCGCGCGTGACGATGCGGTCAGGGTTCTGGACGAGTAGCACCAGCAGGTCGAACACTTGCGGCTCGACTGCGACAGGGGAACCGTCACGGCGCACTTCATACGCGTCAGTATCGATGGCAATGGCGCCGACGAGATAAATCATGGTGCAATTCCGGCAAGCCGACCGGCCTTGAGCGTCGTTAAAATCATTCTCAAGTGCTCCGGATCGAGGAACACAGTCGCGGTCGTGACGCAGGCAGCCGAGCGATTGCGCTTGCTTCACCCACGTCACGGCACGATCGGAAATCGCAACGGCCTGCGCGAGTTCTGCACGCGGACCGGGTATCTGCCTATGCGCCGAATAAAAGGATGACGCCGGAAGGGCGATGGCGCAATTTATCCGCTCACTTCCACCCGAGCCGAATGCCTGGGTCCTATCTACATTGGTGCAAGGATTTTGACGCCAACGTAACCACAACGCCGTGTCAGTTCAAGGCCACACCAAAGCCGGCCGATCCGCCACATTCGCTACTGGAGGTCTGGGCGACGGGAACCAATATGGTGAATGAACAAGGAACGTCGAGGCACCTTTGCACGTTGGTTGGCCGACCCCTGCGGTTGATACCCGCTCGCGCCAGAAATGCGCGACATGTAAAACGGATCTGCATGCACATCAGCTCTGATAGATCGGCATCCCAACCCCAGCGTGTTGCCCAGTCGCGCGGTGAGCGGGCTAGGCCGCGATGACCGCATGAGCGTGTTCAATACCGCATTGGATCGGTTCGGCCGTTGGCTCGCGCGTCAACTCGGCGAGGAGAAGCGCGGCGAAGAGCCGTATGTTCCTTCCGACGCCAAGGCACTGCGTCGGACATTGCGGGCCGGCGACGTTTTGCTCGTCGCGAGCAACAGCAAGATCTCGACCGCCGTCAAATACCTCACGCAGTCGACGTGGTCCCATGCATCGTTCTATGTCGGCGACGTTCTGCCCACGCCAGCAGAAGGCAAGCGGCATGTGCTGATCGAGGTGACGCCGTCCCAGGGCTGCATCTCCGCTCCGATCGAAAAATACGAGCGCTACCACACGCGGATCTGCAGGCCCGTGGGCCTCACCGATGCCGACCGCGAGGAGGTCGTGAAGTTCATGATCTCGCGGCTCGGTGCGGAATACGACATGCGCAACATCTTCGATCTCGCGCGCTACCTGTTGCCGACCCCTCCTGTACCGTCCCGTTGGCGTCGCCGCATGATCGCGTTCGGGTCGGGGCAGCCGACGCGCACGATCTGTTCGACATTGATCGCCGAGGCGTTCGGACGGATCAATTATCCGATCCTGCCGCGTATCGAGCGCCTGACGGACCAAGAGAATCCGATCAGTCCGTTCCGCCGCCGCGAGATCCTGCATATCCGCCACCATAGTCTCTATGCGCCGGCCGACTTCGATCTCTCGCCGTACTTCGAGATCGTCAAGCCGACGCTTGCGGAGGGGTTCAACTACAAGGGACTGACATGGGCGCGCGATGACGAGGCGCGCGCAATCGTTCGTCGCAAGGAGCAGGACGCTTAGGTGGCGCTTAAGGGCGCGAACGGTCCGCTCAACGCGCGCTGCGACCCAGCACGTCCATCAGCTCCGCGATCTTTTCGCGCTGCTCGTCGGCATTTCCGCTGACAATAGCGTGCTCGACGCAATGCGCGATGTGATCGCGCAGGATGTCCTCCTCGACGCGTCTGAGTGCCGCGCGCACCGCCGAGATCTGAGTGATGATGTCTATGCAGTAGCGATCTTCCTCGACCATGCGGGCGAGCCCGCGCACCTGTCCCTCGATGCGGTTCAAGCGTTTCAGGCGCGACGATCGGTCTGGTTTGGCCATGATTGACATATACCCCCGCGGGGTATATCTGTCAATCAGATACCCCGGATGGGTATGCGCCCGGGACCGATCGGTCTGTCGTCGGGCAGCGAATACGGAAGAGTGCCATGGCCCAGCACGACCATCATCACCACGATCACGCAGCGCACGGTCATGACGGCGGCGGCACGGCGGCTGCAGCAGCCGTCAAAGACCCGGTGTGCGGCATGACAGTGGACCCGCACACGGCGAAGCATCGGCACACACACGAAGGCCACCCTTACTATTTCTGCTCGGCTCGCTGCCGAGAGAAGTTCATTGCAGAGCCCGCAAACTATCTGTCGCCCGCGAGCACACCTGCCAAAGCTGTCCCGGAAGGGACGATATACACCTGCCCCATGCATCCGGAGATCCGTCAGGTGGGGCCGGGCGCGTGCCCGATCTGCGGCATGGCGTTGGAGCCGGACGTCGTCACCGCCGACGCGCCGCCCAATGCCGAACTCGCCGATATGACGCACCGGTTCTGGATCGGCCTCGCACTCGCGCTCCCGGTTTTTCTGCTCGAGATGGGTGGCCATCTGTTCGACTTGCATGGCTGGATTGCGCCACAGACGTCGAACTGGGTCCAGCTCGTGCTCGCGACTCCGGTCGTACTGTGGGCCGGTTGGCCGTTCTTCGAGCGCGGTTGGGCTTCGGTTCGCACCGGCAACCTCAACATGTTTACGCTTATCGCCATCGGAACCGGCGTCGCGTGGATCTACAGTATCGTCGGCACTGTATGGCCGGGCCTGTTCCCGGCGTCGATGCGCGGACATGGCGGCGCCGTGCCGATCTATTTCGAGGCTGCCGCCGTGATCACCGTACTGGTGCTCGTCGGCCAGGTGTTGGAACTCCGCGCCCGCGAGCAGACGAGCGGCGCCATCCGCGCGCTCCTCGACCTGTCACCCAAGATGGCGCGCCGGATCAAGGCCGATGGCACCGACGAGGACGTGAGCCTCGACGCGGTCGCGGCTGGCGAGCGGCTCAGGGTGCGACCTGGTGAGCGCGTGCCGGTGGATGGCGAGATCGTCGACGGCCGCAGCGCGATCGATGAGTCCATGGTGACCGGCGAATCCATGCCGGTGACGCGCGGCGTCGGAGATAAGGTGATCGGCGGCACCATGAACCAGTCCGGCGGCTTTGTGATGCGCGCCGACAAGGTCGGGCGCGACACCGTGCTCGCCCAGATCGTCCAGATGGTGGCCCAGGCGCAGCGCAGCCGCGCACCGATCCAGCGGCTCGCCGATCAGGTTTCGGCGTGGTTCGTGCCGACCGTCATTCTCGCGTCGCTGCTCGCATTCGCCGCGTGGTCGATCTGGGGACCAGAGCCGCGGCTGACCTTCGGCCTCATCGCGGCGGTGTCCGTCCTCATCATCGCCTGCCCGTGCGCGCTCGGTCTTGCGACACCGATGTCGATCATGGTCGGCGTCGGGCGCGGCGCGCAATCTGGCGTGCTGATCAAGAATGCCGAGGCGCTCGAGCGGATGGAGAAGGTCGACACGCTTGTCATCGACAAGACCGGTACGCTGACGGAAGGCAAGCCAAGCGTCGTCGCGATCAAGACTGCGCTGGGCATCGCGGAGCCCGATCTGCTGCGTCTGACGGCGAGCCTCGAGCGGTCGAGCGAGCACCCGCTGGCGGCGGCGATCGTCCGCGCGGCCAACGACAAGGCGTTGACGCTCGCGCAGGCGGAGAATTTCGATTCACCCATCGGCAAGGGTGTGACGGGAACGGTGGAAGGTCGCGCGCTGGTGATCGGCAACCAACGGATCATGACCGACGCCGGCATCGACACCGCGCCTCTCGATGCCGCCGCCGATGAAATGCGCGCCGACGGTGCGACCGCGATATTTGTCGGCATCGACGGCAAGGCCGCAGGGATCATCGCGATCGCCGATCCGATCAAGCCTTCCAGCTCCGCCGCGATGGCCGCCCTCAGGGACGCCGGAATCCGCGTTGTGATGCTGACCGGCGACAACGCGACGACGGCACGCGCTGTCGCTCGCCAGCTCGGCATTGCAGACGTCGAGGCGGAAGTGTTGCCCGAGGACAAGGGCAAGATCGTCGCTCGCTTGCGTGCCGAGGGACGCGTCGTCGCTATGGCGGGCGACGGCGTCAACGATGCGCCGGCTCTAGCGGCCGCCGATGTCGGGATCGCCATGGGCACGGGCACCGACGTCGCCATGGAAAGCGCCGGCGTGACGCTGCTCAAGGGCGATCTCGGCGGTATCGTGCGGGCCCGCCACCTCTCCGCGGCGACGATGGCGAACATCCGCCAGAACCTGTTCTTCGCCTTCGTCTACAATGCCGCCGGCGTGCCGATCGCGGCTGGCGTCCTGTATCCGGCTTTTGGCATTCTTCTATCGCCAGTGATCGCCGCCGCCGCCATGTCGCTCTCGTCGGTCAGCGTGATCGGCAATGCGCTGAGGTTGAAGCGCGCGCAGCTATGAGTGCGTCTGGTCTGAGAGTGGCGGCTCGGGAAATCGCAGCGGTTGTTCTGAGCTGGTGGGCGATCCTGCGGGGCAGGCCGCCTATGGCCCCGGATCGCGACGGTGCTATAGTCCCCCTACCGCGTGGCCGGGCTTCAGCCTGGTCGTGACGGCCGACGCTAGATCGGAACTCGGGAGACGCCACGATGAGTACGACCAACGGTTGGGGGGCGATTGCGTTCGCCCTGACCGCCACGCTGCTTGTGCAGCCCGCCCACGCGCAAAAGCAAGGCGGCATTCTCAAAAGCTACGTTTGGGATACACCACCGAGCGCCTCAATTCACGAGGAGGCCACGATCTCCACGGTGTTCCCGTTCATGCCTGTCTTCAACAATCTGGTGCTGTTCGATCAGACGAAGAAAGAGGCCAACCTCGATACGATCGTCCCCGATCTCGGCAAGAGCTGGACCTGGGACAATGCCAAGACGACGCTGACCCTCCAGCTCGAACAAGGGGTCAAATGGCACGACGGTAAGCCGTTCACGGCGAAGGACGTCAAATGCACGTTTGATCTCATATCGGGGATCGTGCAATCCGACGACTTCCGCAAGAACCCGCGCAAGGTCTGGTATCACAACGTCAAGGAGATCACGACCAAGGGTGACCACGAGGTGAGCTTCGTGCTCAAGGCGCCGCAGCCGAGCTTCATCGCGCTGCTGGCATCGGGCTATACGCCCGTCTACCCGTGCCACGTCTCGCAAAAGGAAATGCGCACCAATCCGGTCGGGACCGGCCCGTTCAAGGTCGCCGAGATCAAGCGCAGCGATTCAATCAAGCTCGCACGCAACCCCGACTACTGGAAAAAGGGCAAGCCCTATCTCGATGGGATCGAGTATCGGGTGATCTCCAATCGGTCGACGCGTCTGCTTGCGTTCATTGCGGGTGAGGTCGAATTGACATTCGTGTCCGATGTGACCGTCGCGGGTCTGAAGGACGTCGAAGCAAAGGCGCCAAAGGCCGTGTGTCAGTTCGTGCCGTCGAACAACACGATCAACATGATCGTGAATTCCGCGGCGCCGCCGTTTGACAATGCCAAGGTGCGTCGCGCCATGGCGCTGGCGCTGGATCGCGGGGCGTTCAACACGATCCTCGCGGAAGGCAAGTCGTCGATCGGTGCAGTGATGCTTCCGGGACCCGAAGGCGTATGGTCGATGCCGCCTGAGGAACTTGCGAAGCTGCCGGGCTACAGCCCCGACCGTGCCAAGGATCTCGCCGAGGCGCGCAAGGTCATGGAGGAGCTTGGCTACAGCGCCGCGAAGCCGCTCAAGGTCAAAGTCGCGACGCGCAATATCCCGCTCTACCGCGATCCATCCGTCATCTTCATCGACCAGATGAAAGCCATCTACATCGAGGGCGAACTGGAGAACGTCGACACGCCGCTGTGGCATGCAAAGGTGACTCGCAAAGACTATTCGGTCGGCTTGAACACGACCGGCGTCGGCGTCGATGATCCCGACGTCAACCTCGTCGAGAACTACACCTGTGCTTCAGAGCGCAACTACACGGGCTACTGCAACAAGGAGGTCGACAGCCTCATCTTCGCCCAGTCACGCGAGACCGACCCGGCGAAGCGCAAACAGATCTTGTGGGAAGTCGAACGCAAGATCGTCGAGGACGTCGCCCGTCCCATCATTCTCCACAACCGCGCGGCGACGTGTTGGCATCCGCACGTTCGTGGCGTCACCAGCCACGTCAACTCGCTCTACAATAGCTGGCGCATGGAAAATGCGTGGCTCGACAAGTGAGCAGGCGGTCGAGAACGCCTGAATGACATGCGACGGCGCGGACCGAGTGGTCCGCGCCGTTTTGTTTCGGCCGCGGGGATCGGCACCGGCCATCAGCCGGCAGCGACCAATTCGGGATTGTCGCTGGCGGAGTCCAGATCCTGGGTCGTGACGCGGCGCAGGTCGCGGCGATACTTGGCATCATCGTAGCGCGCGCCGCGGTGCAGGGTGCAGCGGTTGTCCCAGATCACGAGATCGCCAGCCTGCCATTTATGGGTGTGGACAAAACGCTGCTGCGTCGCGTGCTCCGTCAACTCGCGCAGCAGGAGGCGCCCTTCGGGCATCGGCCAGCCGATGATGTGCGACGCGTGCGAGCCCATGTAGAGGGTCTTGCGCCTTGAGCCGGGATGGACGCGCACCAGCGGATGGCGCACCGCCGGCAGTGCCGCGCGCTCGGCGTCGGTGTAATCGGTGTGGCCGAGTTGGCCACGTGAATTGAAGATGGAATGTTCAGCGACCAGACCGTCGATCAGCACTTTTGTGTCGTCGTCCAACTCGTCGTAAGCGGCGCGCAGGTCGGCAAAGAGCGTGTCCCCGCCGGTTGGCGGCACGACGTGGGCGTGCAGCATCGACAGCGCCCCCGAGATCGGGCGGAATGAAGCGTCCGAATGCCAGAGCTGATTTCCGAGGGAGTCGAGACGGCGATGGTCGTCGCGGGCGCGTAGCTCGTTCTTGACGTTGAGGTTCGAGATGTCCGCGATCTCGGCATGCTGGAGCCGGTGTCCGGCGCGGTGATTGCGCGGCGGGGCGATCGATCCGAACGTGCGGCCGAAGGCGAGAAGCTGGTCGTCGTCGAGCGACTGGCCGTGGAACACCAGAACCGCGTAGCGGTTGATCGCATCATCGAGAATCCGCACGCTCTCGGCGTCCAGCGGACGCGAAATGTCGACGCCGGAGACATCCCCGACGAAATCATCATGCAGGGGTCGAATGCTGATTGCCATGGCCGCTTCCTCGTTTGTCCGGCTTTCCCGGATCGGTTTTCAATCTCGATCTAATCACTCCGCCGTTGTCAGTGCCGGATGAGCGGGCGACAGACGCCACCCGCTCGTCGCAGCCCTATTTGAATGCTCGCGACTTGATCTCGCTGAGCTTGCCGCCGCTCTCGGCAACTTCGCGCAGCAACTCTGACGGCTGCCAGCGGCGACCGTACTGCTGGTGCCACGCCGCGATGCGATTGTAGATCTCGCGCGCGCCGATCGTGTCACCCCAGAACATGAGGCCGCCGCGCCAGCGTGGAAAGCCGAATCCGTGCAGCCACATGACGTCGAGGTCGCTCGCACGGATCGCCTTGCCCTCTTCGAGGATCTTGCAGAACTCGTTGATCGAGCCGAACAGCAGGCGGTGCAGAATTTCCTCGTCGGTGAATGTGCGCGGCTTGTTGCCGAGTTTTTCCGATTCCTCACGGATGATCTCCGTGACGATCGGTGACGGGCGCGGCGTGCGGTCGCCTGGCTCGTAGTCGTACCAGCCGGCTGATGTCTTAAGTCCCTTGCGGCCGATTTCGACGAGCCGGTCGGGGATTGGCGACATGCGATAGTTCGGGTCCGCAGCCTTGCGCCGTTTGCGCGTGTCATAGCTGATGTCGAGACCTGACATGTCGGCAACGGCCAGCGGGCCGACCGGATAGCCGAAATCGACCATCACCTTGTCGATCTGCTCGGGCAGCGCGCCCTCCTCGACCATAAGATTCTGCTCAACCGAGAACGGGATCCGGCTGCGGTTGGCGGCGAAGCCGTCGCAGTTGCCGGCGTAGGCGCTGATCTTGTTGATGTCGCGACCGAGCTTCATCGCCGCGGCGAGCGTCGTCGGCGCCGTCTGGGTCGCGTTGACGACCTCGAACAGCTTCATGACGTTGGCGGGGACGAAGTAGTGCGTGCCGGCGACCATCTCTGGGCGCTTGGTCACGGCCGCGATGTCATCGATGTTGAGCGCGGAGGTGTTCGTGAAGAGCAGTGCTTCTGGCTTCATGACCGCGTCGAGCTGCGTGAACACTTCCTTCTTGACCGGCATCTGTTCGAACACGGCCTCGATCACCGCGTCGCAGTCGCCGATCTCGGCGTACGTCTCGACGGGCGTGATGAGCGCCATGCGCTTGTCCATCTCCTCCTGCGCGAGGCTGCCGCGCTTGACGCTGACCGCGTAGTTGTCGTGGATGCGCTTGATGCCGCGGTCGAGGACCTCCTTTGAGGCGTCGAGCAGCTTCACCGGCATACCCGCATCGGCAAAACTCATGGCAATACCGCCGCCCATTGTGCCGGCGCCCACGACGGCCATGGTTTTGATCTCGGGAAGTTTCAGGTCCTTCGGCAGTCCGGGAATGCGGTTGATCTCGCGCTCGGCGAAGAACGCGTAGCGCATCGCCTTGGCTTCGTCCGAGCTGACGAGTTCGAGGAACAGGCGCCGTTCCTCGGCGACGCCTTCGTCGAACGGTAGCTTGGTCGCAGCTTCGACTGCGGCGATGCAACTATATGGTGCCTTTTGCCCGCGAGCCTTGCGCGCGATGCTTTTGCGCATGGCGTCGAACATGCCGGGATCAGTCTTTGCTTCGGCGAGCTTGTCCGACCTGTCGCGCACGCGCGGCAGCGGTCGTGCGTCGGCGATGCGTTTCGCGTAGGCGATAGCCGCGCCGCGCAGATCCTTGCCATCGACGATTTCGTCGATGATGCCGAGCGCCTTGGCTTCCGGCGCCGGCACATGTCGGCCGGAGGTGATCATGTCGAGCGCCGCCTTCGGACCGATCAGACGCGGCAGGCGCTGCGTGCCGCACCCACCTGGAATAATGCCGATCAGCACTTCGGGCAGGCCCACCTTGGCATCGGGGACAGCGATCCGGTAATGGCAGGCCATCGCGTGTTCAAGTCCACCGCCAAGCGCGTAGCCATGGATGGCGGCGACGACGGGCTTCTTCACATCGTCGAGCAAATCGTAGCTGCGCCGCTTCGGCGGCGGGCGCGATTTATCGAAGCCGCGGATGTCGGCGCCAGCGATGAAACTGCGGCCGGCGCCGATCATGACGAACGCCTTGACGCTCGGATCGGCCTCACCCTTCTCGAGCGACTCGATGATGCCTTCCGTCACGCCTGGACCGAGTGCGTTGACCGGCGGGTTGTCGATCGTGATGACGCCGATGCCGTTCTCGACATCGAAGCGTACGACTGGCTTTTCATTCATCGTGCGTCCTCGCATTCCTGTTGTCGTTGTGTCGATTGAGCGCAGAGATAGCGCTCCCGCCGCACTCAAACGGTTTCTTCGACCGCCAATTGCTTCAGATACCACTCGGCGTCGCCGAGTAGTGTCTCGCACATGGCGAGCCGCTTGTAGTAGTGGCCGACGACGAGCTCGTCGGTCATGCCCATGCCGCCGTGGAGCTGGATCGCCTGTCCGCCGACGAAGCGCGCGCACTGGGCGGTTTTGACCTTGGCGCGCCAGATCGCGCGGCGCGCATCCGGATTGCCATCGTCTATCGCCTGGAGTGCGGCGTGCACGATCGCGCGCGCCTCTTCCGTGGTGACACTCATGTCGACGAGGCGGTGCTGGAGCACTTGGAATTTCGACAGGAGCTGGCCGAACTGCTGGCGCGTCTTGAGATAATCGACGGTGATCTGCGTCACGGCGGCCATGGCGCCGACAGCTTCCGCGCAGACGGCGATGGCACCTCGGTCGAGGATGTCGCTGATCAGCCCGGTCTGGTCCGCATCGCCGCTGCCGAGCTTGGCGTCCGCCGGCACGCGCACACCCGCAAGCGTGACCGCGGCTCCGCGCCGGCCATCAAGGGCGGGGGCGGAGCTGAGGCGAACGCCTTCGGCGGTGCGGGGGACGAGGAACAACGCGACGGGGCCGTTTGCGGATCCAAGGCGCGCGGTGACGACCAGCGTGTCGACGGCGTGGGCCGAGATGGCGTGCGATTTTTCACCGTCGATGACGTAGCCAGCGCCGTCGCGCCGCGCAATCGTGCGCACGTAGTCGCGAGCGAAACCCGCATCGGGTTCAGCGTGGCAGAATGCCATCAGCCGTTTGCCGGCGACGATGTCGGCGAGAAGGGCCTGCTGTGCCGGGGTGCCAGCGCGTTCAATTGCTGCTGCGCCGAGCACGAGTGTGCCGAGGAAGGGTTCCAGCAATAAGAAGCGGCCGGCCGCTGCCATCACGATGCCGAGTTCGGTGGCGCCGCCGCCGGAGCCGCCGGCGCTCTCAGGAAGCGCGATGCCGAGCCATCCCATCTCCGCGTAAGTCGACCAGTCGTCGCGGCCGAAGCCGTCGCCGTCCGCCGACCGCGCCAGTTTGCGCTGATGGTCGAATGTGTATCTGTCCGCGAGCAGATCCCGCAGGCTGTCGTCCAGGAGCTGGCGCTCCTCACTCGCAAATGCCGGCATTCCTATTCCTCAGAGACCGAGTGCGCCCTTGGCGATGATGTTCTTCTGTACCTCGCTCGAACCGCCATAGATGGTGGCCGCGCGGCGGTACAGGTGCTCGTAGACGAGCCCGACGGTATTCTCGGGACCGAGCAGCTCGCCGTTCCAGCCCGCATGGAGCGCGTCGGTTTGATAGATCTGTCCGTAGCGGCCGAGTACATCCATGATCGACTGGTGGATCGCCTGCTGCAATTCGGTGCCGCGGAGTTTCAGCGCAGCGGCGCCCATCAGCGTCGGCGCGCCGCCTTCCTCGCTCGCCGCGGCAAGCTGATCGGCCATCAGCGCCTTGATGGTCGCGAGGCCGACCTCGTGCTCGGCAACTTTGCGCCGATACGTCGGATCCTCGGCGAGTGCCTTGCCACCTTCCTTGGTCTCGGCGAGCAGGTGGCGAAGTGCCTCGACGGCGTGCTCCAGTCGTGAGATCTCGACGTTGCCGACGCGTTCGTTGGCGAGCAGGAACTTGGCGTACGTCCAGCCTTTGCCTTCCTCGCCGATCAGGTTTTCGACGGGAATGCGCACGTCGTCGAAAAACACTTCGTTGAGGTGATGGCTCATGGTGATGGCGATGATCGGGCGCACGGTGATGCCGGGCGTCTTCATGTCCATCAGCAGGAATGAGATGCCCTCCTGCTTCTTGCCTTTGTCGTCGGTGCGCACGAGGCAGAACATCATGTCGGCCCAATGGGCGAGCGACGTCCAGATCTTCTGGCCGTTGACGACGTAGTGGTCGCCGTCGCGCACCGCTTTGGTTTTGAGGTTGGCGAGATCGGAGCCGGCACCAGGTTCGGAATAGCCCTGGCACCACCAGGTGTCGTTACGGATAATGCCTGGCAGATAGTCGCGCTTATGCTTCTCGCTACCGAAGGTGTAGATGACGGGGCCGGCCATGTTGGTGCCGAACGGGACCAGAGGCGGCGCGCCCGCACGGCCCAGTTCCTCCGAGAACGCGAGATACTGCGCCGGGCTCCAGCCGAGGCCGCCATGCTCTTTCGGCCACTTGCCGGTGATCCACCCCTTGGTGCCATTCGTGACGCTCCAAGTGCTGGCCAAGAGCTTGCTTGCGCCTCACTTCAGCCGGCAACTCCTTCTCGCAGAAAGCGCGAACCTCGGCGCGGAAGGCGTCGAGCGTCGTGTCGCGTTCGACCGACCTGATGAACATGGGGGCGCTCCCTGGCGTTTCTTGTGTCTCCGGACGAACGGTAGAAAGGGACAGCGCGCATTGCAATCGCCAACGTGACGGCTATCGCCGGTATGTGCATTGCAACAAACGCAAAACGAGCCGCGGTGGTCCGCGACCCGCGTTCAAGGCGGCCGTTTGGCAGGTCCGGAAAATAGCCGTCGATCAGTTGGCCGTCATGCCGCCGTCGATGACGAGTTCGCTGCCGGTCACCCAGGCGGCGTCGTCCGAGGCGAGATAGAGGCAGCCGGCCGCGATGTCAGCGGGCGTGCCGAAACGACCAAGCGGCGTCGCGTCCAGGCGGACCTGGGCAACTTCGGGGTTGGAATGGCCGGGTTTGGTCATCGGCGTATCGACGAAGCCCGGATGGATAGAGTTCACGCGGATCTGGTCGCGAGCGTACTGGATCGCGGCGGCTTTTGAGAAAATGCGCACCGCCCCTTTTGACGCGTGGTAGGCCGCATTGGAGTGCGAGCCGACGATGCCGCAAATCGACGAGATGTTGATGATCGATCCGCCACCCGCGCGCTGCATCGCCGGGATCACCGCCTTGACGCCGAGAAAGGTGCCGGCACTGCTCGAGCGTCTGGTCGCCGATGCGGCCGCCGCCGATGAGGCCGGATTGGATGTTCTGGCGGGGATCGCGGCCTGAGATGCCGGCGATATTGCAGAGGATGTCGATGCGGCCGTAGCGCGTCTCGGCTTCGGCGGCGATCTCGGCCCAGCGGGATTCGCTGGCGACATCCTGCACCGCGAACGACGCTGTGCCGCCTTTGCCGACGATCTCTTCGGTCACCGCCTTGCCGAGTGCGGCGTTGGCGTCGGTGAGCAGAACTTTCGCGCCGTGCATCGCGAACGCGCGTGCCGTCTCCGCCCCGATCCCCGAAGCGGCGCCGGTCACGATGGCGACTTTCCCGACAAGCCTTTGACCCGGTTGCATGGGAGCACTCCTCTGGCTGCGTGGCGATGCGCGGCTGCACGCGCTGACGAGGAATTTATTGCGCTGGTATCGCGGTCATGTCCATCGGCATCGGTGCGCCGGCTCCGCATATGCGAGCGGCTGGCGCGATGGTACGCGTCCGATGAAGAAAGCGGGAAGCGGTTTAGCGATGCATGGCGGCTGCGCAGTTTGGGGAACCTGCTGTTCACGGGCGCGTTACTCAAATGTCCGACGGCAACGCGTGCGCGTTTGTCGCCGTGGCGGTTGCCGGTGCAAAGTTGTCGTTTCGGCGCAGCATCGGTGCCAATCCAACTCAAGATAGCGCTGCCGTGCAGTGCGCCGAAAGGATACGCATGCTCAAGTACCTTATTTCAGCGGCCGTGGCGTCGCTTCTTGCCTGCACCGCCGCATCTGCAGCGCCGGTGTCTGCGCCAACCACTTCAGGGATTGCGGCGTCGACGTCCTCCAGTGTGATCGATGTGCGCGATCATCGCCATCGTGCCCATCGCGGCCATCACCGCGGCCATCGGCATCGTGGCTATCGCGGCCGATATCATCCCGGTCGCCGCTATCGTCACGCTCCGCACGGTTATCGCCGCTATTATTCTCGCCCGTACAACTGGCGGAGCCGGGGCTGCGTGATCGTCGGCCCGCTGTGGTTCTGCCCGTAAGGTCCTCGTCGATCCAGCCAGAATTTGGCGGCGCCCGCTTCAAGTGGGCGCCGCTTTCTTTTGCATGCCTGCCAGCCGGCAATTGCCCGATTTTCAATCAGGCGCTGAGAGAGTATCGTGCCGGCATCCGGCTGCGGTCTCACGATCAAGCGCCGGATCGCGCCCGGAATCGAACTCACGAATGGAATAAGTGGTGACGACCCTCGTACGGCCGCGAAAATGGGAACAGCGGGAGACCGCCCTACTCGGTCAAGTCGCCGCCGCGCACTTCGTCAGCCACTTCCACATCATGACGTTGCCGGCGCTGATACCGCTGCTGCCGGGTCACCTCGGCGTGAGTTTCGTCGAGCTTGGCCTGGCCCTGACCGCGTTCAATCTGGTGTCGCTGGTCGTGCAGACGCCGCTCGGCTTTCTGACGGATAGGGTCGGCGCGCGGCGCATGCTGATCGCCGGTCTGACATTTGGCGGTGCCTGTTTCGTAGCGCTGGCGCTGACGCATTCTTACGCCTTTCTCGTTTTCGCGATGATGTGCGCTGGCCTCGCCAACGGCGTCTATCATCCTGCCGACTACGCGCTGCTATCGGCAGGCATCCGCGGCGAAAAGATGGGGCGGGCGTTCTCGATTCACACCTTCGCCGGGTTCCTCGGTGGTGCCGTTGCGCCGGCGACGTTGCTCGGCGCTGCGACGCTCGGCGGCGTGCCGATCGCGTTCGCGATTTCGGGCGGCCTCGCCTTCCTCGTTGCCGCCATCCTCATCGCGACGCCGGGCACGGATCGTGACACCAAGGACGGCGCCGCGTCGGCGAAGGTTTCGACGCTCCAGGCGACGGATCTGCGCGGGCTGCTGACTCCGGCAGTGCTGTCTCTGATGCTGCTCTACATACTGCTGAGCCTCAGTACGAGCGGGATCAACAACTTCTCGGTGACGGCGCTGACGACGGGTTTCAACGTGACGCTGCCGGTCGCTAACACGGCTCTCACGGGCTTTCTGCTCGCGAGTTCGATCGGCGTGCTGGCCGGTGGCATCCTGGCCGACCGCACGCGGCGCCATGGGTTCATCGCGGCTCTGGCGCTGCTGCTGGCGGCGGGCATGGTGTCGCTGATCGTGCTGTTCGACCTGCCGCCGTGGGCCATCGTCCCGACGCTGACGGCGGCCGGCTTCCTCGGCGGCATCATCGCGCCCTCCCGCGACATGCTGGTGCGGGCGGCGGCGCCAAAAGGGGCCGAAGGTCGTGTTTTCGGGATCGTCTCGACGGGGTTCAACATCGCCGGACTGTTTGGTCCGATGATGTATGCCTACCTCCTCGATCGGGGCCTGCCGCGAGGTATATTCATCGCCACGGTCGTGTTCATGCTGGTGACGATGCTGATCACGATTGCCCAGGAACTTCGCGCCCGCGGCCGACCGGGACAGGCGTCATAGGCCGGCTGGCCGCTCAACAGCGTGCCGACTCATGAGCTTATGCAACCTCGGTGTAGCCCTGGGGCAATGGGGTCGCTTGAATTCGGCGCCTCAAGGGGGTATGTCCCCGCAGTCTCAATCGGAGTGCCACGCCGCTGCGCCGAGGCTGTCTTTGCGTGCGCGGGCGTGCCCGCCCAAGGGGATGGCGGCAGGTCGCGCGGGCATTCAAAACGCTGGCGAAGGAGCCCGCAGGACCCATGGTCAAGATCACGTTCGTTCAGGATGACGGCAGCCGCCAGGATGTCCAAGCTGCGCCGGGCCTGACGGTCATGGAAGCGGCGAAGTCAGAGGATGTGCCGGGGATCGACGCCGAGTGCGGCGGCGCCTGTGCCTGCGCGACCTGCCATGTCTACGTCGAGCCCGAATGGCGCGACATCGTCGGCAAGCCCTCCGAGATGGAAGAGGATATGCTCGATTTCGCCTTCGACGTGCGTGAGGAGAGCCGCCTGAGCTGCCAGATCCGCATTTCGGAGAAGCTCGACGGCCTCGTGGTCAAGGTGCCGAGCAAGCAGTTCTGAGCTTGGCCTATCGCGACGACTTCCGGTGACGCGACCGGTGTGCTCCGTGCGCGGGAGAGTATGAGGATATCATGAGCGACACCAACCCCGCCACCGCCGCTGACGACGAAACCGGCGCGCCGATCGAAACGGATGCGCTCATCATCGGCGCCGGGCCGGTCGGTCTTTTCGCAGTCTTCGAACTCGGTCTCGTCGACATCAAGGCGCACGTCATCGACATCCTCGACAAGGTCGGCGGGCAGTGCGCCGAGCTCTATCCCGAGAAGCCGATCTACGACATTCCCGCTTTGCCCGAGGTGTCGGGCCAGCAATTGACCGATCGTCTGATGGAGCAGATCAAGCCGTTTGGCGCGACCTTCCATCTCGGCCATCGCGTCGATGCGCTGTCGCGTGAGGTCGACGGTCGCTTCCGCCTCGTGACGGATCGCGGGCAGGTCTTCGTCGCCAAGGTGGTGGTCGTCGCTGCGGGTGGCGGTTCGTTCACGCCGAAGCGTCCGCCGCTCGAGGGCATCGAAGCCTACGAGGGCACGTCGGTGTTCTATTCGGTGCGCCGGATGAAGGATTTCGCGGATCAGGATGTGCTGATCGTCGGTGGCGGTGACAGTGCGCTGGACTGGACACTCAACCTTCAGCCGATCGCGCGCAGCCTGACACTGCTGCATCGCCGCGATGACTTCCGTGGCGCGCCCCACTCGGTCGAGAAAATGCGCGGGCTGGTTACCAGCGAGGCCATTCGATTGATGATCGGTCAAGCGACGGCGCTCAAGGGCGCCGGCGGTGCGCTCGAAGCCGTTGTGGTGAAGACCAAGGACGGCGAGGAGCAGATCGCGTGCACGCGGATGCTGCCGTTCTTCGGGCTGACGATGAAGCTTGGCCCGATCGCTGAGTGGGGTCTCAATCTCGACGAGAACCTGATCCCGGTCGATACCGCGCGGTTCGAGACGAGCATTCCGGGCATCTTCGCCATTGGCGACATCAATACCTACCCCGGCAAGCTCAAGCTGATCCTGTCCGGGTTCCACGAGGCCGCGCTGATGTCCCAGGCGGCGCACAAAATCGTCTATCCGGACAAGAAGTTGCTGTTCCAGTACACGACCTCGTCGTCGAGCCTGCAAAAGAAGCTTGGTGTTCGCTGAACAAGGTCCTCACGGCCGGGGCGCGCTGGCCCAAGTTTCGCTTGCGCAAGCCGGCGGAGCGCACTAGGTAAACCCCAGCCGATCGCCAGATACCCAATGCTCCCCGGATACGGGGTGGCGCGATCGCACGGCGGGGCTGTAGCTCAGTTGGGAGAGCGCTTGCATGGCATGCAAGAGGTCAGGGGTTCGATTCCCCTCAGCTCCACCAAT
>LNFM01004409.1_pt1 | contig 45880 bp, 45 predicted proteins | sample 596031 | NCBI WGS metagenome assembly LNFM01 (sample SAMN04254537, study PRJNA301005) | activated carbon metagenome | isolation source: dual media filters at the Ann Arbor, Michigan drinking water treatment plant | place: USA: Ann Arbor
TTCCTGCGGCGAGACATCGTCTTCCGGCACCTGCAAGCCGTATTGCTGGGCCAGGTCTTTCACGGCCTCGACAAAAGTCATGCCGCCGTGCTCCATCAGAAAGCTGATGGCGTTGCCGTTTTTGCCGCAGCCGAAGCAGTGGTAGAACTGCTTGGACGGGCTGACGCTGAAGGAGGGCGATTTTTCACCGTGGAAAGGGCACAGCCCCATGAAATTGGCGCCGCCCTTCTTGAGCTGCACATAACGCCCGACGATGTCCACCACGTCGGCACGCGCCAGCAGCTCCTGGATGAATGATTGGGGAATGGCCACGCCTGTATTGTGCCCCGAGGCCATCGCGTTCCACTGCCGGGCCGGTGCGGCTACCATGGCTGCATGACAGGCCGACCCCAGGAGACACCATGAGCCATATTTTTGACCAGGACCTGCCCCGCAACGCGGCCAACCATGCGCCGCTGTCGCCACTGTCCTTCATCCAGCGCACGGCCGAGGTGTACCCCGGCCGGCTGGCGGTGGTGCATGGCGGCCTGCGCCGCAGCTGGGCCGAGGTTTTCACGCGCTGCCGCCAGCTGGCCAGCGCGCTGCAGCAGCGCGGCATCGGCAAGGGCGACACGGTGGCGGTGATGCTGCCCAACACCCCGCCCATGGTCGAGGCGCATTTCGGCATCCCGGTGCTGGGTGCGGTGCTCAATGCGCTGAACACCCGGCTGGACGCCGAAACCATCGCCTTCATGCTGGACCACGGCGAGGCCAGGGTGGTCATCGTGGATCCGGAGTTTGCAGCCATCATGAAAAAGGCGCTGGCCCTGCGCCAGTCGAAGGCGCCGCTGCTGGTCATCGACGTCGAGGACACGTTGTATACCGGGCCGGTCGAACGCATCGGCAGCATCCGTTACGACGACTTCCTGGCCGGCGGCGATGCGGGTTTTGTCTGGCGCCAGCCCGACGACGAGTGGGATGCCATCGCGCTGAACTACACCAGCGGCACCACCGGCAACCCCAAGGGCGTGGTGTATCACCACCGCGGCGCGGCGCTCAATGCGCTGTCCAACATCCTCGAATGGGACATGCCCAAACACGCGGTGTACCTGTGGACACTGCCCATGTTCCACTGCAACGGCTGGTGTTTCCCGTGGACGCTGGCGGCGCGCGCCGGTGTCAATGTCTGCCTGCGCAAGGTCGAGGCAAAGGCGATTTTCGAGGCGATACGCGCCCACAACGTGACGCATTACTGCGGCGCGCCCATCGTGCACGGCCTGCTGGTCAATGCGCCGGACGACCTGAAGCTTGGCCTGCCGCGCGGCGTCAAGGCCATGGTGGCGGGCGCGGCGCCGCCGGCGTCCATGATCGAGGGCATGGAGGCGCTGGGTTTTGACCTGACCCATGTTTACGGCCTGACCGAGGTGTATGGCCCGGCGACGGTGTGCGCCGCGCAGGACGGCTGGGAAAAACTCGACATCGGTGAACGCGCCCGGCTCAACGCGCGCCAGGGCGTGCGTTACCACCTCGAGCGCGACGTCTGTGTGCTTGATGCATCGACGATGCTGCCGGTGCCGTCCGACGGGGAGACCATGGGCGAGATCATGTTCCGCGGCAACATCGCCATGAAGGGCTACCTGAAAAATCCAAAGGCGACCGAAGAAGCTTTTGCCGGCGGCTGGTTCCACAGCGGCGACCTGGCCGTGGTCTACCCTGACGGCTACATCAAGATCAAGGACCGCAGCAAGGACATCATCATCTCGGGCGGTGAAAACATCTCGTCCATCGAGGTGGAAGACGTGCTCTACCGCCACCCTGACGTGCTGGCCGCGGCGGTGGTGGCCCGGCCCGACGCGAAGTGGGGCGAGACGCCCTGTGCCTTTGTCGAGCTCAAGGCCGGCGCGGCCACGACGGGCGAAGACATCGTGGCGCACTGCAAGAAACACCTGGCCGGTTTCAAGGTGCCGCGCGCGGTGGTGTTCGGCGAGTTGCCGAAAACCTCGACCGGCAAGATCCAGAAATTCGAGCTGCGCAAGCAGGCCGGCTCGGCCGTGGCCATCGACGTCTGAGCGGGCCGACCAGGCATGCAGATCCTCAGCCACCAGGCCGCCCATGTGCTGGCCAACCCGCCGGCCTTTGCCTGGCGCGTGCTCAAGGGCTTTCGCGCCAACCAGGGCCTGCTGCTGGCCGGTGCCGTGGCCTATTACGCGCTGCTGTCGATTGTTCCGCTGCTGATCCTGGTGATCATCGCTCTGTCGCATGTGATCGACCAGGCCGAGCTGCTGCAGACCCTGGGCCGTTACCTCGAGTGGTTGATGCCGGTGCAGTCGCGCGCGGTGGTGGCCGAACTCGCGACCTTTCTCGAACACCGCGACGTGATCGGCTGGGTGTTGCTGGGCACCATGCTGTTTTTCAGCTCGCTGGCCTTCACCGTGCTGGAAAACGCCATGTCGGTGATTTTCCTGCACCGCATCGCGGTGCGGCGCCGGCGTTTCATCGTTTCGGCCTTGCTGCCTTACTGCTACATCATCAGTCTGGGCGCCGGGCTGCTGGTGGTGACGCTGGTATCGGGCGGGCTGCGCGCCATGGGCGAGGAAAGTGTCGATGTGCTGGGCCGCGAATGGTCGCTCAGCGGCGTCTCGGGCCTGCTGCTTTACCTGCTCGGGCTGACCGGGGAGATTTTCCTGCTGACCTCGGTTTACATGGTGATGCCGGTCGGCAAGCTGTCCTGGCGCCATGCGCTGATAGGCGGGGCCACGGCGGCGCTGCTGTGGGAAATCACGCGTCACCTGCTGGTCTGGTACTTCGGCACGCTGTCGCAGGTCAACGTGGTGTACGGCTCGCTGACCACCGCCATCGTGGTGCTGCTGAGCCTGGAAATCGCCGCGACCCTGCTGCTGCTGGGCGCCCAGGTGATTTCGGAATACGAACGCATAGCCAAACCGCCTGAGCCGCCGGTGGACAATCCCCTGCGCGTGGAAGGCGTCGCACCAGCGCGCAACACGCTACCAGATTGATAGCGGCTTACGCTTGCTGGTTATGGGCTGCACGCGCCCTGAGGTGTCATCCCGGACTTGATCCGGGATCCATTTCCATCAACCCATGTCGTGTGCGCAGGCATGGATTGCGGCTCAAGCCCGCAATGACAGAGTCCTCTCAATCCCCCATCACCACGCCTTCGCGGCGCGGGTCGGCGCCGCCCAGCAGAACCGGTGCGCCATGGGCCTGGCCGCGCGCGATCGCCTGCAGGCCGCTGGTCATGGCGGTTTCGCGCACCTCGTGGCCGCGCGCCTTGAGCGCATCGACGGTGGTCGGCGCAAAGCGGTTTTCCTCGAGCAGGGTCGGGCCGTTGAGTGAGGCGAAGTTGGGCAGGTTGATGGCCTGCTGCGGCATCATTCCCCAGTTCAGCACGCCGTACAGCGTCTTGGCGGTGTAGTGGATGATCAGCGCGCCGCCCGGGCTGCCGCCGCTCATCACCAGCTGGCCGCTGGCCTTGTCGAACACCAGCGTGGGCGCCATCGACGAGCGCGGCCGTTTGCCCGGCTGCACGCGGTTGGCCACCGGCTTGCCTTCGGCGTCGGCGGGCGCGTAGCTGAAGTCGGTCAACTCGTTGTTCAGCAAAAAGCCGCGCACCATCTGGCGTGAGCCGAACTGGTCCTCGATGGTCGTGGTCATGGCGATCGCGTTGCCGAAGCCGTCAATGATGCTGATGTGCGAGGTGCCGTATTCAGGCTGGTCCGGCATGGGCGCGTAGGCCGTGCTGACTGCGCCGGGCACGCCGGGTTTGCCGGTTTTCATGCTTTGCCCGCCCGGCTGTTGCGCAATCAGCTTGCTGCGTTCGGCCAGGTAGGCGGGTGCCAGCAGGCTCATCCAGTTGCCGCCGGGTGCCTGCACAAAGTCCGGGTCGCCCAGGTATTGCGCGCGGTCGGCAAAAGCCAGGCGTGAGGCCTCGGTGTACAGGTGCAGCCAGTCGGCCGACGGTGTCGGCCCGGGCGTGCCGGGCACACCGCCGGTGCCGGTGACCAGCGGCAGGCTGGCCGCGTTGGTGTTGTTGAGCATGCCGAGGATTTGCCCGATGGCAATCGCGCCGGAACTCGGCGGCGGCATGCCGCAGATGCGGTAGTCGCGCGACTGGGCGCGGTAGTCGTGGCACAGCGGCTCGCGTTTTTTGGCCTGGTAGCCGGCCATGTCGGCCAGGCTCAGCTTGCCGGGATTGCCCGGGTGGCCCTGCACCTTTGCCACGATGGCCTGGGCCACCTCGCCTTCGAGCAGGGCTTTGGAGCCGCCGGTGGCGATTTTTTTCAGCACATCGGCCAGCGGCTGGTTGCGCAGCAGGCTGCCGGTGGCCAGCGGCTCGCCGTTCGGCTGGTAGAAGTAGGCGCGGGCGACCGGGTCTTTTTTCAGGTGCTGCTCGGTTTTGAGCAGGGTGTTCAGGCGGGCGCTGACCTTGAAGCCGCCTTCGGCCAGCGTGATGGCCGGCGTGAACAGCTGCGCCCAGGGCAGCTTGCCGTGCTGCTTGTGCGCCATCTCCAGCATGCGCACCGTGCCGGGCACGCCGACCGAGCGGCCACCGACCACACCGTCGATAAATGCCAGCGGTTTGCCGTCGGCGCCCAGGAACAGCTTTTCATCGGCCGCCGCCGGCGCTGTTTCGCGGCCGTCGAAGGCCTCCACCATCCCCTTGCCGTCCGAATGCAGCAAAAACGCGCCGCCGCCTATGCCGCTCGACTGCGGCTCGACCAGGCTCAAGACCATCTGCACCGCAATCGCCGCGTCGATCGCCGAACCGCCGGCTTTGAGCACCTGGTAACCGGCGTTGGTGGCCAGCGGGTTGGCGGCTGCCACCGCGAACTTGCGGGTGGCCCAGCCCGGCTTGTCGGTGTAGCCCGAGGCGCCCTCGGGCTGCTGCGGAATGTTGTAGGCCAGCGGCGGTGTGCTGCTGCAGGCAGCCAGCAGCACGCTGGCGGCCAGTGCGCAGGCGGCGAGCGGGCGGGGGCAAGTCTTCAGGGCAGGAACAATGTTCATGGTGCGTCTCCGGTGATGAGCGGGTGGCGGGCGCTTCATGGTAAACCGGGAACTTGCGGAACAGGCGCTGCGCCGTTGGGACGAGGCGGGGATTTGTAAGTACGTGCAAAGTGCGCGACGTCGTGCCCAGGCAGCGTCAGCCGGTTCGCGGGGTCAGCGCTATTCGATCACCAGGCGATTGACCACCGAGGACACGCCGGGCGCGGACCAGGCCGCCCACTGTGCGGCCTTGCGCTCGGACCAGGAATGCACCTTGCCGCGCAGCGTCACCTGGGAATCGGCGACCACGACCTCGATCTGGCGCGCACCCTCTTCGACCTGGCGCACCAGCGCATCGTGAATGCCTTTGCGGATGTCGGCCGTTGCCACTGCAGACTGGATGGAAATCAGGTTGGCGACGCCGCGCACACCGACCAGATCCCGGACGGCGCGCTCTGCGGCCTTGCGCTGGTAGTTCCATTGCAACTCGCCGTTCAGCGTGATCCAGCCCCGCTCGACCACCGGCTGCACCTTGCCCTGCGGCACATGGACGTGCCAGGCCAGCGCGTGGCCGGCCGCCGCTGCAAGTTCGGCATCGCTGCGCAGCGCGCTGGCGCCCAGGCGGACATCCATCTCGACGACCAGGGCTTTCACGCCGCGGATGCGCTGCACGGCCCGTTCAATCGCATGTTTTTCGGCGTAACTTTCGATATGGCCGAGCAGGGTAACCACCCCATTCCTGACGGCCACACCGACGTCGCGCGTGCGGACGGCAGGGTCCCATGCCAGCTCGCTGAGAACGTCTTGCCTCAGTTGCAGATCTGTTTTCATGATGTCACTCCTCGTTCAATGACAGTGCGCTGCAAAAGCACTTTAGGACGCCGTCCCCCGGCTGTTTTTGTTTTTTGTCAAACACCTCCGGGTGGCGAAAGGGCCAAGTTGAACTTTCGGCCTACGGCTTCAGAGCGATGGCATCACCCGGGAGGCTGTCCTACTACCAATGCCCGCATTGCATGCAGCGGCATTTTTCTGCAAGATGCCAGAAGGGCAGTGCATGGTCCCTTCAGGGCTTGAGGGCTTCAGCGCTTGCGCTGCATCAATTGGGGAGAGCGTGGATCGCGCCACACTGCATATTTCAAGCCCACTTTATGGAGGTCACTTGTCATGCGCATCGCACCTGCCCTGATCCTCATTTCGCTCCTGGCTGGCTCTGCGCAGCTGGCGGCCCAGACACCTTCCTCTGGCCCGGCGGCAGTCAGACCGGCCGATGCCGAAGCGGCGCGGTCCGGCCAGGACGCGGCAAAGGCCAGCCGCGGCACGGTCGCCGCCATTGAGGCTGCCGCCAAACGCGCCGAACAGGCGGTGGGCGACGTGTCCCAGCGTGCGTCCGATCGCATCAGCCAGCTGGCTGCCAAGGCCGCAGATGCAGCGCGCCGCAGCCAGCAGAAAGTCCGCGAAACCGCCGCGAAGGTGAATGAGGAAAACCGCGAGGCGTGGCGCAAAAGCGAGGAAGCCGCCGCCGGGGCGTCTGCCGCCGCCCAGGAGGCGGCGGAGCGGGCCGAGGAGGCCGCCCGTGCAGCTGCGCGTTCGGCGAAGGAGGACGCGCACAAGGCGGCACAGGCTGCCCGCGAAGCCTTGCAGAAGGCGCGTGAGGCTGCACGTGAGGCGGCCCGCAGCGTTGCTGATGCGGCCAGACGATTGCGTCCCGGCAACAAAAACGGCTGATGCGCCGGAGCCGCCCGTGAACCTGACCTCGTCTGCAATTGCATCGCCGGCCGCACCGGCCGGGCCTGCGTGACTCAAGGCACGGGGTGAAAGCCATGCTGACGCATTCCACAGCTGAATGGCCGGAACCATTGAGCGCGACGCAGCTGTTGCCGGAGCTGCTGCGCGGCTACCTGTCCGCACCGGCGTCAGCCACGTCGCGCACCGCGCCCTCGCCCGGGGTGGAGATGCCCTACATCGATCCGGAGGAGCTCCGCAAGCTTCCCCTGCCCTTGATCAGGGTCAAGGCCAGGAAAGTTCTCTTCCGGGAGGGCGACCGCCTCAATGGCGTGTATGCGGTGTACAGCGGCACTTTCAAGTCCTGTCTCAGCACGTCCGATGGCCGCGAGCAGGTTTCCGGGTTTCAGATGAGCGGCGATCTGCTGGGCCTCGATGGACTGTCCTCGGGCTGGCACGCCAGCAGCGCGGTGGCGCTGGAGGATGCGCAGGTGTGCCCGATTCCCTATGCCAGCCTGAGCAACGCGGAAGCGACACGGTCTGGCTTGACACGGGCCCTGGTGCGGCTGATGAGCCTGGAGATCGTACGGGAGCACAAGCTGCTGGTGCTGCTGGGGACCATGGATGCCGAAGAGAAACTCGCGGTTTTCCTGCTCAAACTCTCGGATGGCATGAAGGCCCGCGGTTATTCCGGGCTGGAGTTCAACCTGCGCATGTCGCGCGCCGAGATCGGCAGCTATCTCGGCCTGACGCTGGAGACGGTGAGCCGCACCTTCTCCTGCTTCCAGCAGCAGCGGCTGCTGGAGGTGGACAAGCGGCACATTCGCATCCTCGATCTGCCGCAGCTGGCCCTGCGCGTCAAAAGCCTGTGAACGCGCCGGTGGTGCTCAGCGCGGCGCCAGCCGGATCGCGCCGTCCAGGCGGATCACTTCGCCGTTGAGCATGTCGTTTTCAAAGATGTGCTGCGCCAGCTTGGCGTAATCCTGCGGCGTGCCCAGCCGGCTGGGGAAGGGCACGGAGGCGGCCAGAGAGTCCTGCACCTCCTGCGGCATGCCGAACATCATGGGCGTGCCGAAGATGCCGGGGGCAATCGTCATATTGCGGATGCCGTTGCGCGCCAGGTCGCGCGCGATCGGCAGCGTCATGCCGACAATGCCGCCCTTGGAGGCGCTGTAGGCGGCCTGGCCGATCTGGCCGTCGTAGGCCGCGACCGAGGCGGTGGAGATCATCACGCCGCGTTCGCCGGTGGCTTCGGGTTCGTTTTTGCACATGGCCTCGGAAGCCAGGCGGATCATGTTGAAGCTGCCGATCAGGTTGACCATGATGGTCTTGCTGAACACATCCAGCTTGTGCGCGCCGTTTTTGCCGACGGTTTTTTCAGCCGGCGCAATGCCGGCGCAGTTGACCAGGCCCATCAGTTTGCCCATGGACACGGCCTTGGCGACCACCGCCTCGCCATCGGCTTCCTGGCTGACGTCGCACTTGACGAAGGCGCCGCCTATGTCTTTCGCGATCGCCTCGCCTTTTTCCACCTGCATGTCGGCGATCACCACTTTGCCGCCTTTGGCCGCCAGCATGCGTGCCGTGCCTTCGCCCAGGCCGGATGCGCCGCCGGTGACGATGAATACTTTGCCTGCGATGTCCATGAGAATTCCTTGGGAAGATGAAAAGAGGGGGGTGTTGCGGAGTTGACGTGAACGTCAACGTCAACAGCGATTATCGGCCATAAAAAAAGCCCGGCGGACCGGGCTTTTTTTGAACTGAGGCAGCTTATTTATAACCGACCCGGTCCAGCATCTGCTGCACCTTGAGCTGGTTTTTGGCGACCACACCGAGGGGAATGGTTTCGGGCTTGAAGCTCGCGCCGCCCATGGCGACGATGGCCGGGTTGCTGGCGGTCACGCCCCGGGCAGCCGGGAACTCGTTGTTGCCGTTGGCAAAGTAATCCTGGGCAAAGGGGCTGGAGAGGAACTCCAGGAACTTGACGGCATTGGCCGGGTTCTTGGCGTTTTTGGCGACGGCCGCGCCGGCGATGTTGACGTGGGTGCCGGACGTGGCCTGGTTCGGGAACATGACCTTGACCTTTTGCATCACGGCCTTGTCATCGGCCTTGTCGGACTTGATCAGGCGCGCGACGTAATAGCTGTTGGTGATGGCCACACCACATTCGCCGGAAGCCACGGCCTTGATCTGGTCGGTGTCGCCGCCCTTGGGTGCGCGCGCCATGTTGGCGACCACGCCCTTGAGCCATTCTTCACCCTTGGCATCACCCAGGCGCTCGACCACGGTGGAGAACAGCGACAGGTTGTAGGGGTGCGAGCCGGAGCGCGTGCAGACCAGGCCCTTGAGTTTCGGGTCGGCCAGTTTTTCATAGCTGTCGACGTCGGCCGCCTTGACACGGGCCGGGTCGTAGACGATGACGCGGGCGCGGGTGGAAAAACCGGTCCAGGTCACGCCCTCGGCGGTGGGCGCGGCGCGCAGGTTGGCCGGAATGGCTGCATCGAGCACTTTGGACTTGACCGGCCGGAACAGGCCCTGGGCATCGGCCGAGGCCAGGCGGGCGGCGTCGACCAGCAGGATCACATCGGCCGGGGAGGCTGCGCCCTCGGCTTTCAGGCGCGCCAGGATGCCGGCATCATCGGCGTCCACGCGGTTGATCCGGATGCCGGTGGTGCGGGTAAAGGCCTCGTACATGCCTTCATCGGTCTGGTAGTGGCGTGCAGAATACAGGTTCACGACCTGCTCCTGGGCGCTGGCGGTGCCGAGGGCGCCGAACAGGGTGGTGGCCGCCAGGGCGGCCGCAGCCAGGGAAGATGCAGTTTTAAACATGGCTTGGGATATCAATGAAGTGGCGAATGTGCAGATGTTAATACAAACAAGAATTAATCTCAATACGAAAACCGGTGAGGCGCCAGGGCTTTGGCCTGCTGCGGCCTTGGCCCGCCTCGTGTTCGCCGCAGTGGCGCTTGCCGGCTTGCTGGTGCTGACGGGGTGCGCGACGACGGCGCCTGGCGCGCCAGCGGCCAAGCCTGTGCAGATGCCCTCGGTCAAGCCGGTCAGGATAGGCCTGGCGCTGGGCGGCGGCGCGGCGCGGGGCTTTGCGCATGTGGGCGTGATTGCCGCGCTGGAAGAGGCCGGTTTCAAACCCGCGCTGGTGGTCGGGACCTCGGCCGGCAGCCTGGTCGCCGCGCTGTATGCCAGCGGCCAGACCCCCGCCCAGTTGCAACAGACCGCGCTGACCCTCGAGGAGGTGGCCATCACCGACTGGATGCTGCCCATCTTCGGGCGCGGGATGTTCCGCGGCGAGGCGCTCGCCCGCTACGTGAACAGTCTGGTGGCGGGGCGCCTGATGGAAAACATGGCCATGCCGCTGGGCATTGTCGCGACCGATCTCAACAGCGGCCAGGCCATGCTGTTCCAGCGCGGCGACACCGGCACCGCGGTGCGCGCGTCCAGCGCCGTGCCGGCGGTGTTTGTGCCGGTGAAGATCAACGGGCGCGAGTATGTGGACGGCGGCCTGGTGTCGCCGGTACCGGTGCGTTTTGCGCGGCAGATGGGCGCCGACCTCGTGATAGCGGTGGACATCTCGGCGCCGCCCGAGGCCAACCCGGCCGACGGCACGCTGCAGATCCTGCTGCAGACCTTTGCCATCATGGGCAAAAGCATCAACCAGTACGAACTCAAGGACGCCGATGTGCTGGTGCAGCCCTCGCAGGCCGGCCTGAAAAGCGCGGACTTCTCGGCGCGCCAGCGCGCCATCGATGCCGGGCGCGCCGCGATGCAGGCCGCGCTGCCGGCCCTGCGTGTGAGGCTGGCGCAATTGCAGTCGCGATAACGCTACTCTTTTGATAGCGGGCTATGCAGCCCCGATATGGGCTGGAGCCCGAAACAGGCAAAAAAAAGCCTGATTTTGCAATCAGGCTTTGAAGGGGTCCGTGAACTGATTTCTGGAAGGACCCGAGGAGACAACCGGCAGGGCTTGCCCTTGACGGGATCAGCTGGCGCTTGCGCCGGCGAATTCAAGCCCCTGGAAAATCAGCGCTTTTTCGAAGCGGTCTTGGAAGCGTTCACGGCGGTGTTGGTCACAGCGGTGAAGTTGGCTTCGGCCATGTCGGTGGCTTGCTTGACGGCTTTTTGCATGGATTCGACAGCGTTGTTGGCAGCAGCCACGGCGCTTTTCATCACGGCAACGGCGGTTTCGGAACCGGCAGGTGCGTTCTTGGCGGCGCTGTCGACCAGGCCCATGAACTTGGCCTGGGCTTCTGCGGCCTGGCCTTCGAAGGACTTGCCGACTTCAGCGCCGGTGGCGGTGGCGATGTCGTACAGATGGCGGCTGTAGGCAGCGGTTTTTTCAGCCAGGGGCTGGAACAGGCCGGCTTGCAGGGCCAGCAGTTCTTGTGCGTCTTTCACGCCCATCAGCGACTGGGTGTGGTTGGCGGTCTCGGCCAGGGCGGCTTTGGAAGCCTGGACATTGAGTTCAACCAGTTTCTCAACGCCTTCAAACGCCTTGCTGGTCAGACCAAACAGGGTTTCGATGTTTGCTTTGTGGGAAGCCATTACTTGTTCAGCGGTCAACATATTCAAATCTCCGATATAGGTGGGTTAATGATTCAACTAGTTGCGCTGCTGGACAATCTGCTGGGCTTGCTGTTTTGTCGATTGCTGCACTGCAACATAACTTAAGTATAGGGATTGCCCCAGCGATTGCAAGTGATTTTTGCTGCAGTGCAGCATTTTAGGGCCGGGGCCCTAGTTTCCCCCTGAAAATCGGGGCGCCAAGCAGCGTGAAACAGCGGTTTTTGCGGGGCTTTGGCGCTCAATAGCGCAACTGGCCTTCGTTGTCGATGATGGCCATTTCGACGTAGGACGAGCCGTTGTGGGACTGGGGCGAATACTTCGCCACAAAGCGCCCAAAACTGATCTCGCCAGCGCTTTCCATGGCCTTGATGAAAGTGTCGGTGCTGAGCTGCCGGCCCGCCTTGCGCAGGCCTTCGACCAGTAATTTGGCGTGGACAAAACCTTCGAACTGCGATGCCGAAGGAGGGGCCCCGGGCGATTTCTCGCGCAGCAGCTTGAGGTACTCGGCCACCACCGGGATCGTGTTGTTGCGCAGGGACGGCATGATCTGCGTGAGGATGATGCCGCGTGCCTGCTCCTTGAGTTCGCGGTTGATGACGTCGACGCTGGCCACGGAAAAGCCGTAGAAACCGGGCTTGGCACCGGTTTGCTGGACCGCCTTGATGTAGTTGGTGAAGGTGGCGCCCGCGGTGGCCACGATGACCGCCTGGGGCTTGGCCTGCTCGGTGGCTGCAGCGGCGGCCTTGAAGTCGGGTTTGGCGGGGTCCCCCTTGATTTCCGCGACGAAGCTGATGTTTTCCGCAGCGGCGGCCAGGCGCAACTCGGCCTGCAGCGTTTTGCCCAGGCCGTCGTCCTGGTAAAACACGGCGATGCGCGAGATTCCGGTCTGCTTGAGCTGGGACAGGATGCGCCGCGCTTCATTGGCGTAGCTGGCGCGCACATGAAACAGGTAGGGGTTGACCTTCTCGCGGAAGGCTGACGCGCCGGTGACCGGGCCGAAGGCAATCGTCCGGCTCTCGGCCAGCAGCGGCAGGATGGCGCCGGTTTGGGCCGTGCCGGTGCTGTGGAAGATCATGAACACCGACTCTTCCTCGATCAGCTTGCGGGTGTTGTCCACCGCGCGCTTGACGTCGAAGCCGTCATCCAGTGTGGTGTAGCTGATCTTGCGGCCGTGCACACCGCCCTCGGCATTGACGGCATCGAAGTACAGGCGCGAGCCGACGCCGTAGTCCCGGGTCTGGGCGCCCAGCGGGCCGCTCAGAACAGCCGAGGCGCCCAGCCGGATTTCTGTCGGGGTGACACCCTTGTCGCCGGCAAACCCATGGCCGGCCGCGAGCATCATCGATACCATGAACAGTGAACGAAGCATGAGGATCTCCCTTTTAAAACTGTGACCGTGGGACTGTCCGGGGTCGGCTTTGCCGGAAATACCAGTTCGACTTGTAACTATTGGTGATAAATTGTAGTTACTTTGTATAACTAATTAAAGTGCCATTAGGGACCTTTGGCTTAGGAGTTACCCTTGGCTTCCGGCACCTCCGGGGTTCTCCTTTTTTATCCATCGTGCAAGCCTTTTACGCCGATCACTTCGTCTTGCCGCTGCCGGACGGCCACCGTTTCCCCATGGGCAAGTACGCGCGCCTGCGCGACCGGGTGGCGCTCGAGTTGCCGCAGGTGCGGCCGGGTGTGGCGCTGCCGGTCAGCGACGGTGAACTGGCGCTGGCGCACGACCCGGCCTATGTCCAGGCGGTGGTGGACGGCAGCCTGGGCGCTGCCGCGTTGCGCGAGATCGGCTTTCCCTGGAGTGCGGCCATGGTGGAGCGCTCGCGCCGCTCGGCCGGCGCCACCGTCGCCGCCGCGCGCGTGGCCCTGGGACTGGGCGGCCAGCCGGCCGAGGGTATTGCCGCCAACATGGCGGGCGGCACCCACCATGCCTCGGCAACCAAGGGCAGCGGCTTTTGTGTGTTCAACGATGCCGCCATCGCGGCGCGGCTGATGCAGGTGGAATATGGGCGTCCCCACGCTCGGCACCCTGTGTCCTCGCTGCCCCCCGAGGGGGCTGTCGGCCGCCCTGGGGCGGCCCGGCGGCGGCCGGAGCCCGGTGACCGGCGCTTGCCGCTTCATGTGGCGATCATCGATCTCGATGTGCACCAGGGCAACGGCACCGCCAGCATTTTCAGCCGCGACCCGACGGTGTTCACGCTGTCCATACACGGCCAGAAAAATTTCCCCTTCCGCAAGGAAGCCAGCGACCTCGATGTGGAACTGCCGGACGGCTGCCGCGACGACGCCTACCTGCACGCGCTCGAGCTCGCGCTGGACGAGCTGGACCGGCGCTTTTCACCGGGCCTGGTGATTTACCTCGCCGGCGCGGACCCGCATGAAGGCGATCGTCTCGGGCGCCTCAAACTGAGCTGGGACGGGCTGGAGGCGCGCGACCGGCGCGTTTTCGACTGGGCCTGGCAGCGCCGCATCCCGCTGGCGCTGGCCATGGCCGGCGGTTACGGCGTGAACATCGACGACACGGTCCAGGTGCAGGTCAATACCTTCCAGGCGGCACTCGAATACTGGCAACGCTGGAATATGGGCCGCACGGTCGTTCGCTCCGCGTAACTCCCTGCACCGTGCGGGCCGCGGCTGGCCTGCTGGCAAAATAGCCGTCCATGACCTCACCGACACGCCCGCAAGCCGAGCCCCGGAGCGCTTACCGCATCTTTCGCCCCATAGGCACGCGCTGGATGGACAACGATGTGTATGGCCACGTCAACAACGTCGTTTATTACAGCTGGTTCGACACCGCCGTCAACGGTCACCTGATCGACGCCGGCGCCATCGACATCCATGCGGGCGCGGTGATCGGCCTGGTGGTCGAGACCCAGTGCAATTATTTTGCGCCGCTGGCCTTTCCCGACCCGGTGCTCGCCGGCATTCGGGTCGCGCAGGTGGGCTCGTCCAGCGTGCGTTACGAGGTGGGCCTGTTCTCCGGCAAACCGGGCGACCCGTCTGCAGAACTGACGGCAGCCAAGGGGCACTTCATTCATGTCTACGTCGACAAACAGACGCGCCGCCCCGTCGCCTTGCCTCCCCAACTTCTGAACGTACTGGAACAACTCAAGTGACCGACACCCTCAACGCCGTGGACGCCGCCATCGACAGCCGCATGTCGACCCGGGCCTTTCTGCCCACACCGGTGCCGCGTGACACGCTGGAGCACCTGCTGGCGCTGGCCAGCCGCGCGCCGTCCGGCACCAACACCCAGCCCTGGAAGGTGTATGTGCTGCAGGGCGCCAGCCGCGCCGCGCTGGTCGACAAGGTCTGCACTGCCCACGATGCCATCCGCGCCAACCCGGAGCTGGCGTCGCAGTACCAGGAGGAATACGCCTACTACCCGGAGAAGTGGGTGTCACCCTACATCGACCGGCGCCGCGAAAACGGCTGGGGCCTGTACGGCCTGCTGGGCATCGGCAAGGGAGACAAGGACAAGATGCATGCCCAGCATCACCGCAACTTCAAGTTTTTCGACGCGCCCGTCGGCCTGATGTTCACGCTGGACCGTGTGATGGGCCGCGGCAGCTTGGTGGACTACGGCATGTTCCTGCAGAACCTCATGATCGCCGCGCGTGGGCATGGCCTGCACACCTGCCCGCAGGCCGCCTGGAATGGCTTTGCCAGCATCATCCTGCCGCATGTGGGCGCCGGTGCTGATGAAATGCTGGTCTGCGGCATGGCGCTCGGTTACGCCGACGAAAGCGCACTGGTCAACACCTTCCGCACGCCGCGCGTCAGCCCGCGGGACTTCACGACCTGGCTGGAATAGAGCCCCCACGCTTGCCACTGCGTGTGCTGCGCTGCACCTTGCAGGCCGCCAGCCCGAGGCCCCTGCCTGAAGGGGAGGGGACATCCGGAACGCTCGCATCTTCTCTGTTTGTCTGGGCCGGTTGACGGGCTCTGCGGGCAGGGTGGGCTTGCGGGTAAAGTCAGGGGTTCGCGCAAACGCGCATCCTCCATTTTTTTTGAAAGACTGATCATGGCAATGACCACCACCGCTTCCGGACTCCAGTATGAAGACACCGTGCTCGGCACCGGCGCGATCGCCAAGGCCGGCCAGCATGTCCGTGTGCACTACACCGGCTGGCTGTACAACGACGGCGTGCAGGGCGCCAAGTTCGATTCGAGCAAGGACCGCGGCGACCCGTTCCAGTTCTCGCTGGGCGCCGGCCAGGTCATCAAGGGCTGGGACGAGGGCGTGCAGGGCATGTCGGTGGGCGGCACGCGCCGTCTGGTGATCCCGGCCGAGCTCGGTTATGGTGCCCGTGGCGCCGGCGGCGTGATCCCGCCGAATGCCACGCTGCTGTTCGAGGTTGATTTCCTGGGTTGATTTTTTGATTGCACGCGGCCCGGGCATTTCCAGAAATTCAGTTTTTTGGGATGAAGTGCAAGGCGCGCGGCGCGCAGGATACCGGAATGCACTCGGGTGCATGAGGATTCCGAGCACTGCGCAACGCGGCAATTCGCCCAAAAAATGGATTTATGGGAATGCCCAACGATGATCATTACCAGTCTGCTTGACACCGACCTCTACAAGTTCACGATGATGCAGGTCGTGCTGCACCAGTTTCCGGGGGCGCAGGTCGAATACCGTTTCAAGTGCCGCAATGCCGGCGCGCCCGGCGTGAGCGACCTGGCGCCTTATGTCAGTGAAATCCGCGAGGAAATCCGCGCGCTGTGCAACCTGCAGTTCCAGGATGCCGAACTCGCGTACCTGCGCGGCATGCGCTTCATCAAAAGCGATTTTGTCGATTTCCTCGGCCTGTTTCACCTCAACGAGAAATACGTCAGCGTCAAGGCCTTGCCCTCGGGCGAAATCGAGGTCGTGATCGAGGGGCCGTGGCTGCACACCATCCTGTTCGAGATCCCGGTGCTGGCCATCATCAACGAGGTTTATTTCCGCAACACGCAAAAGCTTGCCGACGTGATGGAAGGGCGCAAGCGGCTCGATGCCAAGATCGGCCTGCTCAAGGGCGAAGGCCTGGCCACCCTGAAAATTGCCGACTACGGCACGCGCCGCCGCTTTGGCCAGGCCTGGCACGAAGAAGTGCTGCGCACCCTGATTGCGCGCCTGGGCGCCGGCGCTGCCGGCCAGTTTGCCGGCACCAGCAACGTGCTGTTTGCCATGAAGCTGGGCCTGACACCGCTGGGCACCATGGCGCACGAGTACCTGCAGGCCTGCCAGGCGCTGGGCCCGCGCCTGCGCGACAGCCAGGTGTTCGGCTTCGAATCCTGGGCCAAGGAATACCGCGGCGACCTCGGCATTGCGCTCAGCGATGTGTATGGCATGAGCGCCTTCCTGCGCGACTTCGACCTGTACTTTTGCAAGCTGTTCGACGGCGCGCGCCACGACAGCGGTGACCCCTTCGCCTGGGGTGAGCGCCTGATCGAGCACTACCGCAAGAACCGGGTCGACCCCCGCACCAAGACACTGATTTTCAGCGATGCCCTGACGGTGCCGCGCACCATCGAGCTTTACCAGCAGTTCCGGGACCGCTGCCAGCTGGCCTTCGGCATAGGCACCAACCTGACCAACGACCTCGGCTACGAACCGCTGCAAATCGTCATCAAGATGGTGCGCTGCAATGGCCAGCCGGTGGCCAAGCTGTCGGACACGCCGTCGAAAAACATGTGTGACGACGAAAAATACCTGGCCTACCTGCGTCAGGTGTTTGACATCGCCTCACCGGGATAATGGCGGCCGGGGCTGGTCCCCTGCCTTGAATAACGGAGACACCATGAAATTATCTCGCTGGGCCGCCGTCGCGGCCCTGGTTTTGGTCTGGCCGGGGCTGGTGTTCGCAGCCGACTTCGACGGCAGCCAGCTGTCGCCGCTGTGGGGCGTGCCCTTTGCCGGCCTGCTGCTGTCGATTGCGCTGATGCCCTTGCTGGTGCCCATCTTCTGGCACCACCATTTCGGCAAGGTCGCCGCCGCCTGGACACTGGCGTTTTTTGTTCCTTTTGCCGCGATGTTCGGGCCCTCGGTGGCCGGGATCAGCCTGGTCCATGCGCTGGTGGCGGAATACATCCCCTTCATCATCCTGCTGACAGCGCTTTTCACCGTGGCCGGCGGCATTTTCATCCGCGGCAACCTGCACGGCAGTCCCGCGCTGAACGCCGGCCTGCTGCTGATAGGCGCCGTGCTGGCGAGTTTCATGGGCACCACTGGCGCCTCCATGCTGATGATCCGGCCCCTGATCCGCGCCAATGACAACCGCAAGCACAGCGCACACATCGTGGTGTTCTTCATCTTCATCGTGTCCAATGCCGGCGGCTCGCTGACGCCGCTGGGCGACCCGCCGCTGTTCCTCGGATTCCTCAAGGGCGTGGATTTTTTCTGGACGCTCAAGCACATCTTCCCCGAGACCCTGTTCCTGATCGGCAGCCTGCTGGTGATCTTCTACCTGCTGGACAGCTGGTATTACCGCCGCGAGGGTGTGATGCCCGTGGATCCGACACCGGACACCCAGCGGCTGGGCTTCGACGGCGCTTTCAACTTCGGCCTGCTGGCGGCCATTGCCGGGCTGGTGCTGCTCAGCGGCTTCTGGAAATCCACTGTCGTGTTTGACATCTACGGCACCGAAGTAGGGCTGCCCGGCCTGGTGCGTGATGCCGGGCTGATTGCGGTCACGCTGCTGTCGCTCAAGCTCACCGCCGACAAGGTCCACGAGGACAACCAGTTTTCCTGGGGCCCGATGGCCGAGGTGGCCAAGCTGTTTGCCGGCATCTTCCTGACCATCATTCCGGTGATCGCCATGCTCAAGGCCGGCACCAGCGGCCCTTTCGGCGCGGTGGTGTCCCTGGTCACGCGGCCGGATGGCCAGCCCGACCCGGCCATGTACTTCTGGGCCACCGGGGCCCTGAGTTCCTTTCTCGACAATGCGCCGACCTACCTGGTGTTTTTCAACACCGCGGGCGGCGACCCGCAGGTGCTGATGAGCACGCTGGCGCCGACACTGGCGGCGATCTCCGCGGGCGCGGTGTTCATGGGCGCCAACACCTATATCGGCAATGCGCCCAACCTGATGGTCAAGGCGATTGCCGAAGACCGCGGCGTCAAGATGCCCAGCTTCTTCGGCTACATGGCCTGGTCGGGCGCGGTGCTGATCCCGCTGTTTGTCGTGATGACCTTCATCTGGTTCAAATAATCCGGTCATCCTTCCCCTCAACAAGAAAGACATCTTCATGAGCAAACCCAAAATCCTTGTCGCCCGGGCCATTTTTCCCGAAGTCATCAGCCGCCTGGAGCAACACTTCGAGGTCGAGGCCAACCAGTCCGACGCCATCTGGTCCAAGGCCGAGCTCGCAGAAAAACTGAAGGGCAAGGACGGCGCTTTCACCACCGGCGGCGACCGCATCGACGCCGAGGTGCTGGCCGCGTGCCCGCGCCTGAAAATCTGCGCCAACATGGCGGTGGGGTACAACAATTTCGACCTCGACGCCATGACCGCGGCCGGCGTGCTGGCCACCAATGCGCCCGACGTGCTGACCGAAACCACGGCCGACTTCGGTTTTGCGCTGCTGATGGCGACGGCCCGCCGTGTCACCGAGAGCGAACATTTCCTGCGCGCCGGCAAGTGGGACAAGTGGAGTTTCGACATGTTCGCCGGTTCCGACATCCACGGCAGCACGCTGGGTGTGCTGGGCATGGGCCGCATCGGCCAGGGCATTGCCAAACGCGGCGCGCACGGTTTCGGCATGAAGGTGATTTACCACAACCGTTCACGCCTGGACGCCGCGCTCGAGACCGAATGCAAGGCCAGCTACGTCAGCAAGGAAGAGCTGCTCAAAACGGCCGACCATGTGGTGCTGGTGTTGCCGTATTCGCCGGCCTCGCACCACACGATCGGCGCGGCGGAGCTGGCCATGATGAAGCCCACCGCCACGCTGGTCAACATTGCGCGCGGCGGCATTGTGGACGACGCGGCGCTGGCCAGGGCGCTTCGCGATAAAACCATTGCCGCCGCCGGCCTGGATGTGTTCGAAGGCGAACCCAAAGTCCATCCCGACCTGCTGACCGTGCCCAACGTGGTGCTGACGCCGCACATCGCCAGCGCCACCGTGCCGACGCGCCTGGCCATGGCCAACCTCGCGGTGGACAACCTGATCGGGTTCTTCAGGGACAAAAAACCGCTGACGCCATTGAACCCCGCGGTGCTGGCCAAATAAGGATACGTCTTGACCGAGCTGTGGATACTGATCGCGCTGGCGCTGGCCATCCTGGTGGCCGTTGTTGTGCTGCTGGTGCGCAAGCCGGCCGCGCAGGACAACGGCCGCGCCGAGTTGCTGGCTGCCAGCGAGCGGCTGGAGCGCGAGTTGCGGCGCGAGATCAGTGAATCCTCGCGCGGCGCACGCCAGGAGATGACCCACAGCCTGGCAACCTTCCAGGAGACGCTGGTCAAGCAGGCGGCGGAAACGACCCGCACCCAGAACACGCAGATCGACGCCTTTGCCCAGCAACTGACGCTGCTGCAGAAGACTCTGTCCGATACCCTGAGCACGCAGTTGCAGTCGGTCAGCGAATCGAACGCCCGGCGCATGGTCGAAGTGCGCGAGACGCTGGAGCAGCAGCTCGCGCAGCTGCAGCAGACCAACTCGGCCAAGCTCGACGAGATGCGCAAGACCGTGGACGAGAAACTGCAGACCACGCTGGAGGCGCGGCTCGGCGAAAGTTTCAAGCAGGTGGCCGACCGGCTCGAGCAGGTGCACAAGGGACTGGGCGAAATGCAGTCGCTGGCGGTCGGCGTCGGCAGCCTGCAGCGCGTGCTGACCAACGTCAAGACCCGCGGCATGTTCGGCGAGGTGCAACTCGAAGCATTGCTGGAGCAGGTGCTGACCACCGACCAGTACGCCAAGCAGGTCGAGACCAAGCCGCGCAGCGGCCAGAAGGTGGACTTTGCGATCCGCTTTCCCGGCAGGGGCGACGAGGGCGCGCCGGTGTGGCTGCCGATCGATGCCAAGTTTCCGCGCGACGACTACGAGCGCCTGCTCGATGCGCATGAACGCGTGGACCCGGCCGCCGTGGAACTGGCCGGCAAGGCCATGGAAGCGCGTATCCGCAGCGAAGCCAAGTCGATTGCCGAGAACTACCTGGCCGCGCCGCACACCACCGACTTCGCCATCCTGTTCCTGCCGGTGGAAAGCCTGTATGCCGAGGTGTTGCGCCGGCCCGGCCTGATGGACGCGATCCAGCGCCAGCACCGGGTGACGCTGGCCGGACCGACCACCCTGCTGGCCATGCTCAACAGCCTGCACATGGGTTTTCGCACACTGGCGCTGGAGCAGCAGGCGTCCGAGGTGTGGAAGGTGCTGGGCGCGGTCAAGACCGAGTTCGAGCGTTACGGCGAATGGGTGTCGCGCATCAAGGAGCAGGTGGCCAAGGCCTCCGACACGCTGGACAAGGCCGACACCCGCGCCCGGCAGATGCGCCTGGCCCTGCGCAAGGTCGAGGCCTTGCCCGATGCCGAATCCCAGGTGCTGCTGCCACCGGTGGCCGACACGGACGTGCTTGACGATTGACCGGATTTGCTACTGATTTGATAGCTGCTTCCCCCTGTGGAATGTGGGCGGGAGCCCGATTTGATGCGGAATCATGACGCCTGAACTGGCCCGCCTGATCCTTGCCCAGGTCTGCCTGCACGCCTGCATGGCCGGCACGCGCATGGCCGCGCCCCTGCTGGCGCTGCGCGAGGGCTACAGTCCCGCGGCGGTGGGTGTGCTGCTGGCGCTGTTCGCGCTGACCCAGGTCTTCCTGGCGCTGCCGGCCGGCCGGTTTGCCGACCGCAACGGCCTCAAGCGCCCCATAGGCTACAGCGTGGTGGCCGCCATGCTGGGTGCCGGCATGGCGGTGGCTTTCCCGGTGTTCCCGGTCTTGTGCCTGGCCGCGCTGCTGACCGGTGGCGCCACCGGTGTGGCGGTGATTTCGCTGCAGCGCCATGTGGGGCGCGCTGCAGCCGGGGCACTGCAACTGCGGCGCGTGTTCAGCTGGCTGTCGATCGGGCCCGCGGTGTCCAACTTCATCGGCCCCTTTTCGGCGGGCCTGCTGATCGACCATGCGGGCGCCTTGCCCAACAGCACCACCGGCTACCGGGCGGCGTTTTTCCTGATGGCGGTGCTGCCGCTGGCCTGCTGGCTGCTGGTACGGCCCACGCGCGAGTTGCCGCCGGTGGTCGTCCCGCCGGGCAGCGCGCCGCCCAGTGCCTGGGACCTGCTGCGTGACCCGGCTTTTCGCCGCCTGATGCTGGTGAACTGGTTTCTGTCCTCCTGCTGGGACGTGCACACTTTTGTCGTGCCGGTGCTGGGTTTTGAAAAAGGCATCAGCGCCTCGGTCATCGGCACCATCCTGGGGGCATTTGCCGTGGCCGCTGCCGCCATCCGCATGGTCATGCCCCTGCTGGCCGCGCACCTGCGCGAGTGGCGCGTGCTGGTGGGCGCGATGCTCATGACCGCCGTTCTTTTCGGCGTGTACCCCTTCATGGGCACGGCGCTGGGCATGGGGGTGTGTTCGGTGCTGCTGGGCTTTGCGCTGGGCACGGTGCAGCCCATGATCATGAGCATGCTGCACCAGATCACGCCCGAGGCGCGCCATGGCGAGGCGCTGGGCCTGCGCCTGATGGCGATCAACGCGTCCAGCGTGGTGATGCCCATGCTGTTCGGCACCCTGGGCGCGGTGATCGGCATCGCCGGCGTGTTCTGGGCCACCGGCGCGGTGGTCGGCGCCGGCGCCCGTGCCGCGTGGCTGCTCAGGGACTGAGACTAGAGCTGATAAAAGGTTTTAATGGCGTCCCAGGCGACCTGGGGATCGTCGACATATTCGAACAGCTTGAGGTCTTCCGGCGAGATCGCGCCTTCCTCGATCAGCACATCGAAATTGAGCAGGCGTTTCCAGTAGTCGGAGCCGAACAGGATGATGGGCACCGGCTTGGCCTTGCGCGTCTGCACCAGGGTGATGACCTCGAACAGCTCGTCCAGCGTGCCAAAGCCACCCGGAAACGCCACCAGCGCCTTGGCGCGCATCATGAAATGCATCTTGCGCAGCGCGAAGTAGTGGAACTTGAAGCTCAGCGAGGGCGTGACGTAAGGGTTGGAGTTTTGCTCATGCGGCAGGGCAATGTTCAGTCCGACGGTGGGCATGTTCACTTCATGGGCGCCGCGGTTGGCCGCTTCCATGATGCCGGGGCCGCCACCGGTGCAGATGAACAGCTGTTCGGCCGGTGGACGGTTCTTGCAGTGGGTCGCGACCATGCGCCCGAACAGGCGTGCCTGGTCGTAATAAACCGCGTTGCGCACATGACGCTCGGCCAGCGCCATGGCCTGCGCATCGCCGCTTTCGCGGGCCAGCTTCAGTGCTTCCTCGGCCTGCTCGGGCGCCGGGAAACGCGCGCTGCCGAACACCACGATGGTGTTTTCAATGCCTTGCGCCACCTGCTCCACGTCGGGCTTGAGCATCTCGAGCTGGAAACGGATGCCGCGGGTCTCCCGCCGCAGCAGGAACTCCGGGTCGGCGAACGCCAGCCGGTAGGCGTCGGCCTGCAGCGGGTTGCCCTGGTTGGCATGCGACTGCAATTCGGCCCAGGCATCGGCGAGGCGGTTTTCGTTCAGGTCTTGTGTGGATTCCATGACTGCATTGTGTATGAAGGCCGGACCGGCATCGGCCGCCCAGCAAAAAGGCTCCACAGGGGAGCCTTGTTGCGGTGGAGGCCGAAGCTCAGACGCGCTTGCGGTATTCACCGGTGCGTGTATCGATCTCGACCAGGTCGCCCTGCGCCACAAAAATCGGCACACCGATTTCAAAACCGGTGGCCAGCTTGGCGGGCTTGAGCACCTTGCCGGAAGTGTCGCCCTTGACGGCAGGCTCGGTCCAGGTGATCTCGCGCTGCACGCTGGTGGGCAGCTCGACCGAAATCGCCTTGCCGTCGTAAAAAACGACTTCGAGTTCCATGCCGTCCTGCAGGTAGTTCAGCGAGTCGCCCATGTTTTCGGCTTCGACTTCGTACTGGTTGTAGTCGGCGTCCATGCAGATGTACATCGGGTCGGCGAAGTAGGAATAGGTGCAGTCCTTCTTGTCGAGGATGACCTGGTCCACCTTGTCGTCGGCCTTGAACACCTGCTCGGTGTTGAAGTTGGCGATCAGGCTCTTGAGCTTCATGCGCACGGTGGCGGAGTTGCGCCCGCCGCGGCTGTATTCGGTCTTGAGCACAACCATCGGGTCCTTGCCGTGCATGATGACATTGCCGGCGCGTATTTCTTGAGCGATTTTCATAACGGTTCTACTTGGGTCTGGGCCGCGAAACGCAGGCCTGGACGGCTGGTTCGGCAGCGGGTTGTGCGGCCGGCCCGATCGGGACTCTCCGCAAAGCCCCTGATTTTAGCTTTTTTTTGCCACAAATTCGAGCAGCTGGGTACCGAGGTCCGGCAGGCCCAGCAGATCCTGCCTGGCGGCACGCGCCCAGCCGGACCAGGCCGCGCTGTCCACGGGCGGCAGATCCGGGTGCAGGCCGTTCCAGGCCTCATGAAAAACGCGCAAGGAGGCGGGCGCGTCCAGCCGGTCCAGAAAGGCTTGCAGCTTGGCCTGGTGCGCCTGGTCGTCCTGCGGGTAAATCTGCCAGACCAGGGGTTGGCCGGCCCAGAGCGCACGCAGCACCGAATCCTCACCGCGCACGAAGTTGAGGTCGCAGGCCCACAGCAGGTGGTCATAATCGCACTGGGTCAGCGGCGGCAAGTATGAAATCGATAGCAGCGCGCCCTTGTCCAGCAAGGGCTGCAGCTCATTTTGATTCATGCACGCGGCCCGGACCGCGGCGGCGCCGCGGCCGGCGGCAACCAGCAGCCGCACGGGCTCACCCTGCAGTCCCGCGCGTGCCAACTGCGCCAGCAGCTGCGCCAGGGCAGGGGGTTCGTAACAGAACAGGCTGACCAGTTTCTCGCCGGCCCAGGCGATCTGCTGCCGAGCCAGCCAGGCTGTCCTGTCGAACGCCGCCTGCCGCTGCAACAGGCCGGGCTCGCGCAGCAGGCCGCCGGTCGCCGGGGTGAAGCCGGGGTAAAAAAACCATTTGGTCCAGCCGGCCGCAGGTCCGTGCGACACCGGTGAAGGCAGGCCGTGACAACGTTCGACATAAGCTTCGGCCGACAGGTATTCGAGGTTGATCCATACAGGTTTTTGGCCTCCAGCCCTTTGCTGGTCTGCGCAGGCAGCTATGAATTCAGGAGCAATCTGGCAACCGAAAGCCTCCACCAGCACCTCGCAGGGCGCGCTGTCCAGGCGCAGCAGGTTCAGTCCGAGCGGTTCCAGCCAGGGCAGCACGCTGACGCCTGCATGCCCCTGCGGCGCCATCCATGCCAGCGCCGAGGCATCATCGACCCACAGCCGCACCTGCTGGCCGCGCTCAGCGAGGTCGGCGCTGAGCCGCCAGCAGACACCGATGTCCCCGTGGTTGTCGATGACTTTGCAAAATATGTCCCACTGAAGGCTGCGATCCATTTCCGGATTGTCCACAATACGGGTAGTTTCGACATCACCATGACAGCTCCCCACGAATTCGATCCCCAACTGCTCAGCGAAGTCGCGGCCCTGCCGGCCATGCCGGGTGTTTACCGGTATTTCGATGCCGAAGGCGGCGTGCTCTACGTCGGCAAGGCGCGTGACCTGAAAAAACGCGTCTCCACCTACTTCCAGAAAAACCACGGTGGCACGCGCATCGGCCACATGGTCACCAAAATCGCGCGCATGGAGACCACGGTGGTGCGCTCCGAGGCGGAAGCGCTGCTGCTGGAAAACAACCTGATCAAGACGCTGAACCCCCGGTTCAACATCCTGTTCCGCGACGACAAGAGTTACCCCTACCTGAAGCTGGCGTCCCACGAGTTTCCGCGCGTGGCCTATTACCGCGGCGCGGTGGAGAAAAAACACCGCTACTTCGGGCCTTACCCGAGCGCCTGGGCGGTCAAGGAAACGATATTGCTGCTGCAAAAGGTGTTCAAGCTGCGCACCTGCGAAGACACGGTGTTCAACAACCGCACCCGGCCTTGCCTGCTGTACCAGATCAAGCGCTGCTCCGCCCCCTGTGTCGGCCATGTGACGCCGGAGCAGTACGCGGTGGATGTCGCCAACGCCGAGCGCTTTTTGCAGGGGCAGGCCGAGGAAATCCTCACCGAGCTCGAAAAACAGATGCGCGGCCATGCGGAAAAGCTGGCCTTCGAGCAGGCGGCCGAACTGCGCAACCAGATGTCGGCCCTGTCCAAGGTGCTGCACCAGCAGTCCATGGAAACCGGCGGTGACAAGGATGTGGACATCCTGGCGGTCAAGGTGTCTGGCGGCAAGGCCTGCGTCAACCTGGCCATGGTTCGCGGCGGCCGGCACCTGGGCGACCGGCCTTATTTTCCGACCCATGTGGAGCATGCGGTGGACATGGCCGGCTTCGATGAAGACAGTGTCGAGGCGGGCGGCGCGGCTGCCGGCCAGCCCAAAAGCCTGGAAGCGCTGGTGCTCGAGGCCTTCATTGCCCAGCACTATGTCGGCGTGGCCGTGCCGCCGGTGCTGGTCTGCAGCGAGCCGGTGGACAAGGCACTGATCGCGGCGCTCATCATGCAGACCGGGAACAAGGTCACAGCCATCCACCAGCCGCGTGCCGACCTGCAACTGGCCCGCCTGCTGGCCGAGCAGGGCTCGCAACAGGCCCGCACGCGCGCGCTGGCCGAGGCGCTGGAGCTCTCGCTGGAGAACCTCGATGCCCTGCGCATCGAATGTTTCGACATCTCGCACACCGCCGGTGAGTCGACCCAGGCCTCGTGTGTGGTGTTTCACGGCCACAAGATGCAAAGCGCCGAATACCGCCGCTACAACATCGACGGCATCACGCCGGGTGACGATTACGCCGCGATGCGCCAGGTGCTGATGCGCCGTTACAGCAAACTGGCCGAAGCGGCGCGCAACAACACGGCGCGGTTGCCCGACCTGGTGCTGATCGACGGCGGCAAGGGCCAGGTGTCGATGGCCCGCGAGGTGTTCGAGGAGCTGGGCCTGGACCTGGGCCTGATTGCCGGCGTCGAAAAAGGCGAGGGCCGCAAGGTCGGCCTCGAGGAACTGGTCTTTGCCGACGGCCGCGAGAAGGTGTATCTGGGCCGGGATTCGGCCGCGCTGATGCTGGTTGCCCAGATCCGCGACGAGGCGCACCGTTTCGCGATCACCGGCATGCGCGCCAAACGCGCCAAGGTGCGGGTCGGTGCCAGCCGGCTCGAGGACATCGCCGGCATAGGCCCGAAAAAACGCGCCAGCCTGCTGCAGCGTTTCGGCGGCATACGCGGCGTGACCTCGGCCAGCGCCGAGGACATCGCCACCGTCGAGGGCATCTCGCGTGAACTGGCCGATGAAATTTACCGCGCCCTGCACTGAAGGCCCGAAGTGATGGCCGGTCGCGCATGGGCTGTCGGCTTTTGCACCACGGAGTGAAGGCAAAGCCGGGGTATTTCAGGGGCGCTGCGAAGCCGGGCCGCCTGCCAGCGCTGGCTCATGCCAAAATCAGGCCATGTTTCTGACCATACCCACCGTGATGACCTGGACGCGCATTGTTGCGATTCCGCTGATCGTGGGCATCTTCTACCTCGACATGACCCCCGCCAGCCGGAACCTGATCGCGACGGTCATGTTCGTGGTGTTTGCCGCCACCGACTGGCTGGACGGGTTTCTGGCGCGCAAGCTGAACCAGACCTCGTCCTTCGGCGCCTTCCTCGATCCGGTGGCGGACAAGTTTCTCGTCTGCGCCTCCCTGCTGGTGCTGGTGCACCTGCAGCGCGCCGATGTTTTTGTCGCCCTCATCATCATCGGCCGCGAAATCGCCATTTCGGCCTTGCGCGAGTGGATGGCGCTGATAGGCGCCACCAAAAGCGTAGCGGTGCACATGCTGGGCAAGGTCAAGACCACGGTGCAGATGGTGGCCATCCCCTTTCTGCTGTTTGACGGCATTCTGTTCGGCATCATCAATACCAATGTCTGGGGCACCTGGCTGATCTGGCTGTCGGCCATCCTCACCGTCTGGTCCATGGTTTATTACCTGAAAAAAGCCATTCCCGAAATCCGCGCCCGCGCCAAATGAGCCGGCCCGCATCGAATGACGCCCTGATCCGGGCGATGCCTGCCGTCTTTGTCCTGATCTGGAGCACCGGTTTTATCGTGGCCAAGTACGGCCTGCCTTATGCGCCGCCGCTCAGTTTCCTGACGATCCGTTATGCGCTGTCCCTGCTGTGTTTTGTCGCCTGGATTGCCATCGCGCGGGTCGCCTGGCCCAACACCCGCATCCAGTGGCTGCACCTGGCCGTCACCGGCATCCTGATCCATGCGGGTTACCTGAGCGGGGTCTGGTCCGCCATCAAGGGCGGCATGGGCTCCGGCCTGTCGGCGCTGGTGGTCGGCCTGCAACCGGTGCTGACGGCGGTATGGGTCTCCCAGATGGGCGAGTCCGGCGCCGGCAAAAGCCGCGTCAGCGCGCGCCAGTGGATGGGCCTGGTGCTGGGCCTGGCCGGGCTGCTGCTGGTGGTCTCGCGCAAGTTCGGCGCCGGCAACGAAGCCACGGCCTACACGCTGGCCTGGGCGGTGTTTGCGCTGTTCAGCATCACCGCCGGCACGCTCTACCAGAAACGTTTTGTCCGGCCCGCCGATGTGCGCAGCGCCAACGCCATCCAGCTGGGCGCCGCCTTGCTGGTGACCCTGCCGTTTGCCTTTCTTGAAACCGAAGCCGTGCAGTGGACCGCCGGCTTTGTCGGCGCAGTGGCCTGGTCGGTGCTGGGCCTGACCCTGGGCGGCAGTTCGCTGCTCTACATGCTGATCCAGCGCGGCGCCGCCACCGCCGTGACCAGCCTGCTTTACCTGGTGCCGCCGACCACGGCGCTGATGGCCTGGCTGCTGTTTGGCGAAACCATCACGGTGGTGACGGTGGCCGGCACGGCACTCACGGCGCTGGGCGTCAGCCTCGTGGTGCGGCCCGCGAAGACTCCGGTCTAGCTTTCCAGGGCGCGCCCTGGAACTGCGCGAGCAGATGGTCGATCAGCAGGCGGATGCGCCGCGGCGCATCGGCCCGGTACGGTGCCAGCCAGTGGATGTCGGCGTCCGGCATGACGTAACCGGGCAGCACACGCACCAGCTGGCCGCTCGCCAGCTGCGGCGCAATGTCCCAGAGGCTGCGCAGCATGATGCCGCGGCCGGCGATACACCAGTCGCGCACCAGCTCGCCGGAATTGCTGGACAGCGGACCCTGCACGCGGACCCGCGCCGCGGTCTTGTCGCGCTCTTTCTGCAGCGGCCAGACGTCAAAGCGCTGGCCGCCGGCACTGCGGTTTTCGCGCACGATCAGGCAGGCGTGCTGCTGCAAGTCGTCCAGGCTGGCGGGCATGCCGTGCTGTCGGATGTAGCGCGGCGCGGCCACCAGCACGCGCTGGTTGCGCGCCAGCCGGCGTGACACCCACTGCGCGGCCTGCCGCGCCTCGACCTGCCACAGCCAGATGGCGCCGTCGAAACCCTCGGCCGCGAGGTCCGGCAACTGCTCGGTCAGTTGCAGCTGGATTTCGATGCGCGGATATCGCTCCTGGAAACTGGCCAGCGCCGGTCCCAGCCAGAGCCGGCCAAATCCCAGCGTGGCTGCCAGCCGGATCAGGCCGGTGGGCTCGGACTTGCGTTCCTGCAGCTCGGCTTCGAGTTCGCTGAAGCCGCGCAGCAACACCTGCGCGCGCGCGCAGACGGTCTCGCCCTCGGCCGTCGGACTGACGCGCCGGGTAGTGCGCTGGAACAGGCGCTGGCCCAGGCGCGCCTCCAGGGCCGCGAGGCGCTTGGTCACCACAGGCGGCGCCACATCCAGGCTCAGGGCGGCCGCGCTGAGGCTGCCGTGATCGCGCACGGCCAGCACAAGTTCCAGGTCACTGCGTTCCATTCATGCCTTCAGGGAAATAATCGATTGCTGGATTATTGCTTGAATCAAGGGCGCCGATTGCGCAGAATCAGCCCTGCATGAACACCCCAACGATTCCCATGTGCGTCACGAGGGCCGACTGATGTTCGAAGGTTTCACGGCCTCGAATATCCAGGGGCGGGCCGGTGCCATCCACACGCTGCGGGGCGGGCAGGGCGCGCCGCTGCTGCTGATCCACGGTCACCCGCAAACCCATGTGATGTGGCACCGCGTCGCGGATGATCTGGCACGCCATTTCACCGTGATCCTGATGGACCTGCGCGGTTATGGCGATTCGGCGCGGCCAGGCCCGGATCCCGCGCACATCACTTATTCAAAACGCGCCATGGCGCAGGACGCGATGGCGGTGGTGCGCCACCACGGCTTCGAACGCTTCCAGGTGCTGGCGCATGACCGGGGCGCACGTGTCGCGCATCGCCTTGCGGCGGATTACCCGGAAGCCGTGCAGCGCATGCTGTTGCTGGACATCGCGCCGACGCTGGCCATGTACGAAAACACAACCCAGGCTTTTGCGCGCGCCTACTGGCACTGGTTTTTCCTGATCCAGCCGCCACCCCTGCCGGAAGCGCTGATCAACAGTGACCCGGTGCGTTATCTGCGCAGCGTGATGGGCAAGCGCCATGCCGGCCTGGCGGCATTTGCACCCGAAGCGATGGCCGAGTACGAACGTTGTGTACAAATTCCGGGCAGCGCTGAGAGCATTTGTGAAGACTACCGCGCTTGTGCCGGCATTGACCTCGAACACGACCGCGCCGATCTGGCCGCCGGCCGCAAGCTGGCCCAGCCGCTGCGGGTGTTGTGGGGCGAACATGGCGCGGTAGGCCAGTGTTTCGACGTGTTGTCCCTGTGGCGCGAGCGCGCCCTCGATGTGTCGGGCCGGTCACTGCCTTGCGGCCACTATATTGCGGAAGAAGCGCCGGCCCTGTTGCTGGACCAAGCACTGAATTTTTTTACCACCTGAACCAGGAAGACACCATGAACAAAAGCAGCGGCAAGAAAAGAATCGCGGTCATCGCCGGCGACGGCATCGGCAAGGAAACCATGCCCGAGGGCATTCGCGTGATGGAGGCGGCTGCCTCGAAATTCAACATCGACCTGCAGTTCGACCACTTCGATTTCTCGAGTTGGGACTACTACGAAAAACACGGCCAGATGATGCCGGACAACTGGAAGGACCAGATCGGCGGGCATGACGCGATTTATTTCGGTGCCGTGGGCTGGCCGGAAAAAATTGCCGACCATGTGTCGCTGTGGGGTTCGCTGCTGCTGTTCCGCCGCGAGTTCGACCAGTACATCAACCTGAGGCCGGCGCGCCTGATGCCCGGCATCATTGCGCCGGTGGTGCGCCGCGACGGCAGTGCACGCCTGCCCGGGGAGATCGACATGTACATCGTGCGCGAAAACACCGAAGGCGAATATTCCAGCATAGGCGGGCGCATGTACGCCGGCACCGAGCGCGAGATCGTGATGCAGGAAAGCATCTTTTCACGCATCGGCGTGGACCGGGTGCTGAAATTCGCGTTTGAACTGGCGCAGTCGCGGCCCAAGAAACACCTGACCAGCGCGACCAAGTCCAACGGCATCGCGATCACCATGCCCTACTGGGACGAACGCGTGGCGGAGATGGCCAAAAACTATCCCGACCTCACGCTCGACAAGTTTCACATCGACATCCTGACCGCGCACTTTGTGCAACGCCCCGATTTCTTCGATGTGGTGGTGGCCAGCAATCTGTTCGGCGACATCCTGAGCGATCTCGGCCCGGCCTGCACCGGCACCATCGGCATTGCACCCAGCGCCAACCTCAATCCCGAGCGCAAGTTCCCCTCGCTGTTCGAACCGGTCCACGGATCGGCGCCCGATATTGCGGGTCGCAACATCGCCAACCCGATCGGGCAGATATGGTGCGGTGCAATGATGCTGGAATTCCTCGGCCACAAGGACGCGCACGATGCGGTACTGGCCGCGATCGAGAAAGTGCTCAGTCCCCAGAGCGGTGCACCACGCACGCCCGACCTCGGCGGCAAGGCCAGCGGCACCGATGTGGGCAAGGCCATCGCACAGGCGCTGGGCTGAGGCGCGCGGGCCTGTCCGGCCTATCCCTGCATGCAGGGTATGCCCATGAACAGTCGGGGAAAGCGTGAAAAAAAAGACTAGAATCCGCCACCGCACGTTGTAAAAATCTGATGTTGTCTTGACACGGTTGGAGTCCATGGCTCTAATTGGACGCAGCAGACGATCTGCACACGCCGCCTCCCGCTGCCATCTTTTTGCAGGTGTCCAGGGGAGATATTTCCAGAGACAAACAGATTAACTTTATCAACGAGGGGCTCCTTGTGAACAAGACTGAACTGATCGAGCACATTGCCAAGAACGCTGACATTTCCAAAGCTGCCGCGACGCGCGCGCTGGAGTCAACCATCAGCGCCGTCAAATCCACCCTGAAAAAAGGCGGCTCCGTGTCCCTTGTGGGTTTTGGCACTTTTGCAGTGGGTAAACGTGCTGCGCGCACCGGCCGCAACCCGCGCACCGGCGATGCGATTAAAATCAAGGCAGCCAAGGTGCCCAAGTTCCGTCCAGGCAAAGCGCTCAAGGACGCCCTGAACTGAAATACATGAAGTAAGAGTTGAGGTGGGGTGCTTAGCTCAGTTGGTAGAGCAGCGCCCTTACACGGCGTAGGTCGGCGGTTCGAGCCCGTCAGCACCCACCAGAAACTGGACAAAGGCGAACTGAGGGTTCGCCTTTTTCATTGATGGCTGGCGTAAAAATTTGTTATCAATGGCGGTTGACAGCCACACAGGAAATTCGAGATGTTTGAATTCATTCGCAAGCACACCAAGGTCACCATGGGCCTGCTGTTCCTGCTCATTGTTCCGTCCTTTGTGCTGTTCGGCCTGGATGGCTACAACCGCTCGGATCAGAACACCGCCGTCGTTGCGCGTGTCGATGGCCAGGATATCTCGCAGGCCGAATGGGATCTGGCCCACCAGAATGAAGTGAACCGCCTGCGCGCGTCCATGCCGACCATCGATGCCAAGTTGCTGGATTCGCCCGAAGCCAAATACGCGACGCTGGAGCGCCTGGTGCGCGACCGTGTGTTTGCTGTCGCCGCCTTCAAGAGCGGCCTGGTGGTGCCTGACCAGAAGTTGCAGCGCCTGTATGCCGAAGACAAGGCCATTGCATCGTTCCGTTTGCCCGACGGCAAGTTCGACCGCGCGGGCTTCATCGCCCAGGCCGGGATGACGCCCGAGGCCTATGAGGCCAGCCTGCGTGCGGAGCTCGCGGCGCGGCAGGTGATGCTGGGTGTGGCCGGCAGCGGCTTTGCGGCCAAAGGCGCAGCGGATGTGTCGCTCAATGCATTTTTTGAGAAGCGCGAAGTGCAGGTCGCACGTTTCAACACCGCGGACTACGCGGCACGTGTCAATCCCGGCGAGGCGGAAATTGAACAGTTCTACAAGGACAACCAGGCCCTGTTCCAGGCGCCCGAGCAGGTGGACATCGAGTACGTGGTGCTCAACCAGGAGGCGGTGACCAAAAACATCACGCTCAATGAGGCGGACCTGAAAACCTATTACGAGCAGAACGTGGCCCAGCTCGCCAGCAATGAAGAGCGCCGTGCCAGCCACATCCTGATTGAGGCGCCGGTGTCCGCGCCTGCCGCGGATCGCCAGAAAGCCAGGGAAAAAGCCGAGCAGCTGCTGGCCGCAGTCAAAAAGGCGCCGGACTCCTTTGCCGATCTGGCCCGGAAAAATTCCAGCGACACCGGCTCGGCCGCCAATGGCGGCGACCTTGACTTCTTCTCCCGCAAGTCCATGGTCAAACCTTTTGCGGACGCCGCGTTCACGATGAAAAAGGGCGACATCAGCGACGTGGTGGAGACCGAGTTCGGATACCACATCATCCGGCTGACCGACATCCGTGCGCCCAAGCAGAAAACGTTCGAGGAGATGAAGCCGGAACTCGAAGCCGAACTGCGCCAGCAGCAGGCCCTGAAAAAATTTGCTGAAACCGCCGAGGCCTTCAGCAACGCGGTGTACGAGCAGTCCGAGAGCCTGCGCCCGATTGCCGAACGCCTGAAACTCGAAGTCAGGACCGCCAGCAAGCTGACCCGTGCGCCGGCCCCCGGCGCCACCGGCGCCCTGGCCAATTCCAAATTCCTTGAAGCCCTGTTTTCGCCGGATGCGGTGGAGAGGAAGCGCAACACCGAGGCGGTTGACCTGGGCGGCAATCAGCTGGTCTCCGGTCGTATCACGCAGCACACGCCAGCACGGGCCTTGCCGCTGGCCGAGGTGAAGGACCAGGTCCGCCAGCGCCTGCAGCAGCAGCGCGGTGCCGAAATGGCGCGCAAGGACGGTGCCGAAAAACTCGCCGCCTGGAAGGCCAGTCCGGCGACCGCCGCCATGCCTGCTGCGGTGGTGGTGTCCCGCGAACAGGCGCAGCAGCTGCCGGTCGATGTGCTGAAGGCGGCCCTCAGCACCGACACGGCAAGCTTGCCAGCACTGGTGGGTGTGGACCTGGGCGCCCAGGGCTACGCCGTGGTCAAGGTGCTCAAGGTCGTGCCGCGCCAGGCGCCTACCGCGGCGCAGGCCCAGCAGGAACTGGCCCAGTACACCCAGGGCTGGACAGCGGCAGAGAGCCTGGCCTACTACAACATCCTCAAAGAACGCTTCAAGGCGGACATCAAGGTGAGCCGGCCGCCCGAGCAGAAAACCGGCGCATAAAGCCGGCGCGCACGCCAACAGGCGCGCGGTTCCCGCTATAATCGAAGGCTCCGGTGGCTGTAGCTCAGTTGGTAGAGTCCAGGATTGTGATTCCTGTTGTCGTGGGTTCGAGCCCCATCAGCCACCCCAGAATTCAAAAAGCCCCTTCACAGGGGCTTTTTTGTGGGCGTCTGCCGCGCGCTCAGGACATCAGCGGCGAGAAGTTTGACGTGCGCCAGTATTCGCGCACTTCGTCGAGCCGGGTTTCGAACTCGTGGTAGTCCAGCGGCTTGCCGATGTAGCTGTTGAGCCCGCCCTTGAGTTCGCGCACGGCATCGGACTGTTCACTGGCCGAGGTCAGCAAAACCACCGGCACAAAAAACGTCCGCGGGTCGTTGCGCATGCGCTGGAGCACCTGCAGCCCGTTCATCTTCGGCATGTTGAGGTCCAGCAGCACCAGTTCCGGTTGCTCGTCCGGGTGACGGTCACTGTAAAGACCCTCGCAGAACAGATAGTCCAGCGCCTGCTGCCCGTCGCGCGCCACCACGATGTGGTGATAGACGCCGTTGGCCTCCAGCGTGGTCAGCGTCAGTTCCAGGTGGTCAGGGTTGTCTTCCACCACAAGCATGGTTGGTTTGTTCATGAGCCGCCTTTTTAGGAACTTTCAATATATACCCATAAGGCCTAGTCGTAACCAGATGTTTCCCCTGTGTGATCGCGGCACAACACAGACCTCTGGCTGAGCCGGGTCAGTTGATCATCACCAGCTTGCCCTTGACCCCGCGTGAGCCCATGTGGGCGTAAGCGGCCTTGAGTTCGGCCATGGGCATGGTGCGGTCAATCACCGGTTTGATCTTGCCCTGGGCATACCACTGGGCGAGTTCGGCCATCGCGGCGGCGCTGGCCTTGGGCTCGTTCTTGGCGAAGCCGCCCCAGAACACGCCGACGATGGAAGCGCCCTTGAGCAGCGTGAGGTTCAGCGGCAGCGAGGGGATAGGTCCCGACGCAAAGCCCACCACCAGGTAACGCCCGCGCCAGGCGATGGAGCGGAAGGCCGGCTCGGCGAACTCGCCACCCACCGGGTCGTAGATCACGTCCGGGCCCTTGCCGTCGGTCAGGGCCTTGATGGCTTCGCGCAGGTTCTCGGTGCTGTAGTTGATGGTGGCGTCGGCGCCTATCGATTTGCAGAGCGCACATTTTTCATCGGTCGATGCCGCAGCGATCACGCGGGCGCCGAGCGCCTTGGCGATCTGGATCGCCGAGGTGCCCACGCCGCCGGCCGCGCCCAGCACCAGCACGGTTTCGCCGGCCTTGAGCTGTGCGCGGTCCACCAGCGCATGGTGCGAGGTCGCATAAATCATGATGAAGGCGGCCGCGTCCACATGCGGAAAACCGTCGGGCAGCGGCATGCAGAGCGCGGCCGGTGCGATGGTATGGGTGCCGAAGCCGCCGGTGCCGGACAAACAGGCCACGTTCTGGCCGACCTTCAGGTGTTTGACACCGTCACCCACGGCCTCGACCACCCCGGCATATTCGGAGCCTGGCACAAAGGGCAGGGGCGGCTTGATCTGGTACTTGTTCTGCACGATCAGCAGGTCGGGAAAATTGAGGCTGGCCGCCTTGATGGCGATGCGCACCTCGCCGGCTTTCGGCTCGGGCGTCGGCAGTTCTTTCCAGGTCAGGGCGTCAACGCCGGTGGGGTCTTCACAAAGCCAGGCATGCATAAGGTGTCTCCGTTGGTCAGGTCAACACATCATAGGGATGTTGCAGGGTAAATCAGGCAGTTCGGGGCCCGGGTTTGTCGCCCGTGAGACCGTAAAATCAATGCATGAAAATCCTGATCTGCAACGACGATGGCTACCAGGCCTCCGGCATCATTGCCCTGTACGAAGCCCTGAAGGACATTGCCGATGTGGAGGTGGTCGCGCCCGAGCAGAACAACAGCGCCAAATCGAACGCGCTGACCCTGCATTCGCCGATGTATGTCCAGACCGCGGCCAACGGCTTTCGCTACATCAACGGCACGCCGGCCGACTGTGTGCACATTGCGCTGACCGGCTTGCTGGGCTACCGGCCCGACCTGGTGGTCTCGGGCATCAACAATGGCGCCAACATGGGCGACGACACGATTTATTCCGGCACGGTGGGTGCCGCCATGGAAGGTTACCTGTTCGGCATCCCGTCGATCGCGTTTTCGCAGACCGAAAAAGGCTGGGGCCACATCGACGCCGCAGGACGGCGCGCGCGCGACCTGGTGCGGCAGCTGATCCCCTCGCTCGAAAAAATCGCCGAGGGCGCCTTGCCGACGGTGGCGCCCTGGCTGCTCAATGTGAATATTCCCAACCTGCCCGATGACCAGCTGCAGGGTTACAAGGTCTGCCGCCTGGGCCGGCGCCATGCGGCTGAACGCGTGATCACCCAGACCAGCCCGCGCGGGGAGACCATGTACTGGATAGGCGGCGCCGGACCGGCCAAGGAAGAGGGCGATGGCACGGACTTTCATGCGACCAAACATGGCTTCGTCGCGATCACGCCGCTGCAGGTGGATCTGACCGACCATGAGCGCCTGCCGTACTGGGCGCAGACCGCGGCCAAGCTCACCCAGGACAGCGCCGCGGCCACGCCGCTTGTGGCATGAAGCCGCCGCTCAAGCCCACCCTGGTTCCAGCCGGCGCGGCCAGGCCCGAGGCCGCCCAGCGCCCGGGTTTTCCGGTGCGCCTGGCGCCCGATGCCGGCACGCCTTCTGCTACCAAAACCATAGCTGGGCGCGCCCATCCTGAAAGGGCTACAGGCATTTTTGACATGAAGGTGCCGGCCAAAAGCGCGGTTTCCAGCGGGGTCGGCCTGGATTCGCGCGCGGTGCGCACCCGCATGGTGCAGAAGCTGGCGGCCCAGGGGATTTCCGATGCCCAGGTGCTGGCCGCCATGGGGCATGTGGAGCGGCACCGTTTTGTCGACACCGCGCTGGTGAACCAGGCTTATGAAGACACCAGCCTGCCGATCGGACTGGGCCAGACAATCTCAAAGCCCAACGTCGTGGCCCGCATGCTGGAGCTGCTGCGCCAGGGCGCGGGCAGCCCGGCGGGCAAGCTGGGCCGGGTGCTGGAGATAGGCACCGGTTGCGGCTACCAGGCTGCGGTGCTGGGCCAGCTCGCCAGCGAGGTCTACAGCATCGAGCGCCTGCGCGGCCTGCACGACAAGGCGCGCGAGAACCTGCGCGCCTTCCGGCTGGCCAATGTGCACCTGCTGTTTGGCGACGGCATGGTCGGTTATGCCAGGGGCGCACCGTACGCGGCCATCATCGCGGCGGCCGGCGGCGAGGCCATTCCACCGGCCTGGGTGGAGCAGCTGGCCACAGGCGGCCGCCTGGTCGCGCCCATGCACATGACCGGCGGCGCCCAGGCCCTGGTGGTGCTCGACAAGACCGCGCAGGGCGTGACCCAGACGGTGCTGGAGGCGGTGCATTTTGTACCTTTAAAATCGGGAACAAGTTAGCCGGCGCCGCACCGGCGCACGCCGACCTCCTGAACCAAAACCGGCGCCACGCGTCACACCTGTCACACAGCATCTGGAAAAGGTGAATACATCAATGAATCAACAAGCAGGGCTCCCCATGGCAGCGTTTTCTCCCACGGCCCTTGAAGCGCCCCGCGCCGGCAAGGGCGCCGCTCGCCTGGCCCTGAGCTGCCTGCTGGCGGCCGCCGTGCTGCTGGTGGCGGCCTGCGGCACGCGTGGCCCGAATCGCGCGCCCGTCGAGGACCGTGGCGCCGGCATGGCACGCGCGCCGTCCGCAGCCGTGGACCCGGCCAGCGTCAAGCCGCTGCCCGGCGCCGAAAACGCCGGCAAACCCGGCTACTACACCGTCAAGCCCGGCGACACGCTGATCCGCATCGGGCTGGACACCGGGCAGAACTGGCGTGACATCGGCCGCTGGAGCAATCTCGAGAATCCCAACCTGATCGAGGTGGGCCAGGTCCTGCGCGTGGTCCCGCCGGAGACTGTGGCGGTGGCACGGCCGGTGACGTCCAGCACTGTCACGCCGGTCAGCCCGGCGCCGGCAGCCAGCGCGCCTGCAACGGCGTCCAGCGCCCCCAAACCCGCAGCAACGCCCGCCACAGCCCCTGCGGCCGCCGGCAGCGACGAGGACGTGGGCTGGATCTGGCCGGCGCAAGGCACGGTGCTGGCGGGTTTCGACGAAGCCAAAAACAAGGGCATGGACATCGCCGGCAAGGCCGGCGACGCGGTGATGGCTTCGGCCGACGGCCGCGTTGTTTATGCCGGTGCCGGCCTGCGGGGCTATGGCAACCTGATCATCCTCAAGCACAACAACACCTTCCTGACGGCTTATGCCCACAACCAGACCCTGCTGGTCAAGGAAGACCAGTCGGTGCGCAAGGGCCAGAAGATTGCCGAGATGGGCAACAGCGACGCCGACCGCGTGAAGCTGCATTTCGAAATCCGCCGCCAGGGCAAACCGGTGGACCCGGCGAAATACCTGCCGCCGAAATAAGCCGGTGTTTCGCAAAAAAAGCCCTGTTCGCAGGGCTTTTTCCATCGGGTATTATGTGGACAATCGGCCGCTGGCCCATGTCCGGCAAGCGCCTCCAGCTACGGATTTGATAGCGGATGGGCCGGCTGCAACAACTCGTCGTAACCGCGGCCGGTGAACTGCAGCAAGTCGATGCCGTGGCCGAATGGGTCAGCCATGCCGGCGATGCGGCCCCAGGCACGCTGATTGACCGGCATCTCGAGCAGTGCGCCGTGTTCGACCAGCCTTGTCACCGCCGCGTCGATATCGTCCACCACAAAGTCCAGGTGCACCGGCGTCCAGTGACGCTGGTAGCTGCGCTGGGCCTCGCTGCCGGCGCCAGGCCGGGTGCCTGCCTCGTTGAGCAGCAAATCGATGGGGCTGCTGGCGCCCAGGATTTCGGTGAAGCCGTTCTGGAAGCGCCGGCCAATCCTGAGGCCCAGCCCGCCGGTGTAAAACGCGATGGCGCGTTCCATGTCGTTGACGTCGATGCAGATGCGCAGGTCCATGACAGATTCCTTGTGGCGGTCCGGGGGTGAGCAGAAATGGTATCCCACCCTGAGACAATAGGGCATGGCCAGACGACACCAGAACAAGACAAAACCTCCCGCGACCGATACACCGCCGGTGGATTACCCGCCCGACATCCTCGATGTCGAGTCGCTCGACATCGAGGCCCAGGGCATCGCGCACCGCGAGGACGGCAAGGTGGTGTTCATCGACGGCGCGCTGCCGTTTGAACGTGTCAGCGCCAGCGTTTACCGCAAGAAACCCACGTTTGAAAAAGCCACACTGATGGCGGTGCTGCGCGAGTCCTCGCAGCGCGTGCGGCCGCAGTGCCCGCATTTCGGCCTGCACACCGGCGCCTGCGGCGGCTGCAAGATGCAGCACCTGCATGTGGGCGCGCAGGTGGCGGTCAAGCAGCGTGTGCTCGAGGACAACCTCTGGCACCTGGGCAAGCTCAAAGCCGGCAACATCATGCGTCCCATCGAGGGCCCGGCCTGGAATTACCGCTACCGCGCGCGTCTGTCGGTGCGTTATGTGCGCAAGAAGGGCGAGGTGCTGGTCGGTTTCCATGAGCGCAAAAGCGGCTATGTCGCCGACATCCGCGAATGCCATGTGTTGCCGCAGCATGTGAGCGAGTTGCTGCTGCCGCTGCGTGCGCTGATAGGCGCGATGGACGCGAAGGAAACCCTGCCGCAGATCGAGCTGGCCTGCGGCGACGACATCACCGCGCTGGTGCTGCGCCACATGGAGCCCTTGTCCGAGGGTGATGTTGCGAAGCTGCGCGCCTTTGCGGCGGCCCATCCCGGCCTGCAGTGGTGGTTGCAGTCGGGCGGGCCGGATACCGTCACTCTGCTGGATGCGGTGAGTGATCCGGCGCAGCAACTGGCCTACGCGCTGCCGGCCTACGGCATCAGCATGCCGTTCCGGCCGACCGATTTCACCCAGGTCAATCCGCAGATCAACCAGGTGCTGGTTTCGCGCGCGCTGCGCCTGCTCGACGTGCAGGCTGATGAACGTGTGATCGACTGGTTCTGCGGCCTCGGCAACTTCACGCTGCCGCTGGCCACGCAGGCGCGTGAGGTGCTGGGCATCGAGGGCAGCGAGGTACTGGTCGCCCGCTCGCGCGAAAACTATGCGTCAAATCAGGCCTCAGCCCATGCCGGACGCGCGCTGGCAGCTACTGAATTTGTAGCACGCAACCTGTTCGAGATGACGCCGGGCATGCTGGTGGCCGACGGCGCGGCCGACAAATGGCTGGTCGATCCGCCGCGCGAGGGCGCGTTTGAACTGTTCAAGGCGCTGGCCGCGCTGCACCGGCAAGCGCTGACCGGCGTGCCCTGTGATGACCAGGGCGGCCAGCAGAACCTGCAGATCGGCGACTGGACGCCGCCGCGGCGCATTGTGTATGTGAGCTGCAACCCGGCGACGCTGGCGCGTGATGCCGGTGTGCTCGTCAATGACGCGGGTTACCGCTGCAGCTCAGCCGGCGTGGTCAACATGTTCCCGCACACGGCGCATGTGGAATCGATCGCGGTGTTCGACTTGAACACGGACTGAATCCCGAGAAGAAAAAGGAAAAGGGCCCGAAGGCCCTTTGGGGTGTGCGCGTTTCTCGCCGGCGGGCCATCGAGGCCCTTGGCTCGCCAGCCGCTACGCTGGTCGATCCCGCAAGCGGGGCCCTCGCCCTTCGCTCCGCGTCTTATTCGCGGTCGCCGCCCATGATGCCCAGCAGGGCGAGCAGGGCCTGGAACACATTGAACAGGTCCAGGTACAGGCGCATGGTGGCGCTGATGTAGTTGGTCTCGCCGCCGTCCAGGATCTGCTTGAGGTCATACAGCATGTAGGCGCTGAAAATGCCGATCACTGCGACGGAAATCGCCATCATGCCGGCGGTGGAGCCGACAAACACGTTGATGATGGCGCCCACCATCACGACCATGGCGCCGACAAACAGCCATTTGCCCATGCCCGACAGGTCACGCTTGATCACGCTGGCCAGCGAGGCCATCACGAAGAACACGCCGGCCGTGCCGCCCATGGCGGTCATGATCAGTTCGGAGCCGTTGCGAAAGCCCAGGATCATGCCGATCATGCGCGAGAGCATCAGGCCCATGAAGAAGGTGAAAGCCAGCAGCACCGGCACGCCGGCAGCGGAATTTTTGGTCTTCTCGATGGCGTAGAGGAAACCGAAGGCGCCGCCCAGGAACACGATCAGGCCCAGGCCACCCGTGAGCGAAGCGGTGATGCCCGTGGCAACGCCGACCCAGGCGCCCAGCACGGTGGGCAGCATGCTCAGGGCAAGCAGCCAGTAGGTGTTGCGCAGAACCCGGTTGCGCTGCTCGACAGAGCCAACGTAGCCGCGGTCCAGGGTTTGAACATTGTCATTCATGAGAGTCTTCTCCATAGTGGCCAGCATATGCAGGCAAGATCATTTTAGGGTGCGTGCGGGCATTTCAATGGAATAACCCCAGACACTTCCTACTTTTTGTCAGGGTTCCGTCATGACGCCCTCACGTTCGCTCACTGCACCTTGCAGGCCGCCGCCCGAGGGGCGCTGCGCCTGCAGCCCGGCAAAGCCGGTTCCGCGGCCCCTGCTTGAAAAGAGATGCCTCTACCGGGCGCCTGTCTTGATTCGATCGTCCTGCGCCTGTCGGGGCATGCCCGCGCGGCCTCTGTTGGTAAAAACTGTTCTGAGTTCACTGAAGCGTGTGGCGCCGAAAAGTTGCGTATGCTTGGCGGCTGCTCAACAAAAACTCCTGGGACCGACATGAAATCAAAACCGACACTGGAATTTTCCGACGTGCAGGCCATCGCGGCCGCAGCGACCGCCGAGGCGCTCAAGAACAACTGGGCCGTGACGATTGCCGTGGTCGATGACGGCGGCCACTTGCTGCACCTGCAGCGCCTGGACGGCGCGGCACCGATCTCGGCGCACATCGCGCCGGCCAAGGCCCACACCGCGGCGCTCGGGCGCCGTGAAAGCCGCATCTACGAAGAGATGATCAACGGCGGCCGCGTGTCCTTCCTGAGCGCGCCCGAGCTCAAGGGCCTGCTCGAAGGCGGTGTGCCCATCATGAAGGACGGCCAGTGCCTGGGCGCCGTCGGCGTCAGCGGCGTGAAGTCCACCGAGGATGCGCAGATCGCGCGTGCCGGTATTGCGGCCATCGGCCTGTAGCCTCGGGCCGGACTCGGCATGCTATTGAATCGATAGCTGCTGACCCTTGTCAAGAAAGGGCCAAGGCCCGATTCGATAAAAAAAGCCGACCTGCGGGTCGGCTTTTTTTTGCATGTGGCGTGGAGAAAAAAAGCCTGGCTACTGCCTGTGCCCGAAAGCGCAGGTCTGGCTGGCAAAAAACGATCTGTGAGGCTTGGGTAAGCCTCGGATCGCCCCACGATGAAACGGGTTGGCTGGCGCGCTGCCTATTTGGTCAGGATCAGCTTGCCCAGGCGCGTGGCCTGCAGGCGGTAGGTCAGGCCGTTGTGCTTGATCTCCACGGCTTTCTGGCCGCGCAGGATATCGGTGCTTTCCAGCGCGCCACCGGACTCGTTGCGCACCGGCGCGGCAGGCATGGACACGTTGGTCTGGCGGACGGCGCGGGAAGGCAGGCTCAGGGTTGTCGGGTGAAGGGCAATGGACATGGTGCGTACCTGTTGGACTGTCGTTATCGTAATGATAATGATTCGCAATTAAAAGTCAACGGCTAGTCGCTCTTTTTTGCAGTTTTTGGGGGTTGGACGCGAGCGCTTCAGGGCGTCAAAAAAAACGCCCGGCCACCTTGCAGTGCCGGGCGTCGCGCGGGCCGCGCAGCGCTGCCTCAGGGCGTGTCGGGTTCGGTGATGAACCCGATCTTGCGCAGGCCGGAGAGCTGCGCAGCCGCCATGGCCTGCGCCACACGTTCGTAACGCACCGCCTTGTCGCCGCGGATGTGCAGCTCGGGCTGGGGGTTCAGCGCCGCGGCGGCCTGGAAACGCGGCGCCAGCTCCTTGTCCTCAATCGGCGCTTCGTTGATGTAGTAGGTCCCTTGTGCGTCCACCGTCAGGCGCACGGTTTCGGGCTTGCTGTCCTGCGCCTCGTTGGTGGCGCGCGGCAGGTCGATGTTGACCGCGTGTTTCATCACCGGCACGGTGATGATGAAGATGATCAGCAAGACCAGCATCACGTCCACCAGGGGCGTCATGTTGATCTCGTTCATGACATCGTCGGTGTCGTCCTGTGTTCCAAAGGCCATGGTGGGTCCCCGTTCAGTTTCGGTTTCAGGCTTTTTTCATGGGCACGACATTGGCCGGGCTGCCCGCGCTGCTCACGCGCGCGCCGGTCACGAAGTAGGCATGCAGGTCGTGCGCGAAGCGGTTGAGCTTTTGCAGCACGCCCTTGTTGCCGCGCACCAGCGCGTTGTAGCCGAGCACCGCCGGAATCGCCACCGCCAGGCCCAGCGCCGTCATGATCAGCGCCTCGCCGATCGGGCCGGCCACCTTGTCGATGGTGGCCTGGCCGGCCGTGCCGATCGCCAGCAGCGCGTGGTAAATGCCCCAGACCGTGCCGAACAGGCCGATGAAGGGGGCGGTCGAACCGACCGAGGCCAGGATCGCCAGGCCCGACTGCAGGCGCGAGGTGAACTCGTCGATGGTGTTGCGCAGGCTGCGCGTGACCCAGTCGCTGACGTCCAGCGCGTCATGCAGGTGCGCCTTGGTGTTGCGGTGGTGGGCGGTGGCCTCGCGGCCCTCGATGGCCAGCTGGCGGAAGGGGTTGGACGGGTCGCTGCCAAGCTTGGCCAGGCCGGCGGCGAAGTCCTCGCTGTGCCAGAAGTCTTCCGCGCCGCGCGCGACCTTTTTGTACTTGAGGACGTCCAGCGTCTTGATGATGATGACCATCCAGGACGCCAGCGACATGCCGATCAGCAGGACCGCCACCGCCTTGGTGACGAGGTCGCCCTGCGTCCAGACGTTCATCAGGCCAAATTGTGAATTCATGTGTTACTCCAGAACAAAATTAATCGGGGCCTTGAGCAGGTACTCGGTGTTGGCATCGGCACCTGCGCGGCGGAAAGGGGTGACCTGCGAGGCCATCACCGCCTCGTAGGCGGCACGGTCCAGGCGGTCGAAGCCGCTGGACTTGAAGACGCTGCCGCGCACGGCGCGGCCGGCGGCGTTGTAATACACGGCGATCACGACCACGCCGGATTCGCCGCTGCGCTTGCTCAGCGAGGGATATACCACGCGCGGCGGGCGGATGTACTCGGTTTCACCTTGGGTGACTTCGACCAGGCGCGGCGGCGCGGGGGGCGCAGGTGCCGGCGGCGCGGGCGCGGGTGGGGCAGGAGTTGGCGGGGCCGGCGGCGGCGGCTCGACCACACCGACAGGCGCATTCGGCGCCGGTGTCGGCACCGGCTCGCGCACGGCCACCGGCATGGGCGGCGGCCTTTTGATTTTCGGGACTGGCTTGGGTGGCGGTGGCGGTGGCGGGGGCGGCGGCGCCACCTTGGGCGGTGTTATCTCGATGATGCGGGTCAGCATCTCGGCCGGCACCACCACTTCAGCGGCGCGGCGCAGCAAGCCGTTCTGCATCGCCCACAGCACGGCCACGTGGAAGACGACCACGCTGGCGGCGATGACAATGTTGCGGCTGATGGGCAAGCGCACGGCAGAAACCGGAAGTGCAGGGGCGTTGGAGCCCGAAATGGCGGTAGCGTTCATGGGAAGTCTAGTGGATGCGGGCGACGGCCTGCCCAGCTGCAGGCCAGGCGCGTATCAAGGGCGAAAGATCCACCAGAGCGGCGTCACCGCGAGGATCAGGCTGCCGGCGAGAGTTGCAAACAGGGTGAGGGAGGATTCCATGTGCTGCCTTCCAGGGGATGGGTGGCGAGCTTGATGTTGGCGGTCGGGCAGGTCCCGCTGCATTGCGCGACCACATCGCGCGCGCAGCCTTCACACTGGCCGCACTGGGTGGCGACACCCAGTTCGAACTGGATCTCGTCGAAACCCAGCCCGGCACGGGCGTGACGGGCGATTTCTCGGTCGGAGATTCGGCGGCAGACACAAACAATCATGGATTGGCTTGCTGGTTGTTGATTCGTTGCGGCAAGTATAAATGCGAATCTGTCGCATTTGCAATACTTAATTCAATTCCTTTGCTCTGGCAGGGTCACAGCCCCCGGGCTGGCCCTGCGCTGCCGCTTTGCCGGCGCAAAAAAGCCCCTTCCCGCGGGGAAGAGGCTGTGGGACGGCCGCAAGCTGGGCGGCCCAAGGTCAGTTGGCCTTGCCGGGCGCCGCCGCTGCCGGGGCCGGCAGGGCTTTGAGGCCGCCGGGCTGGCTGAGGGTCAGCGAGGTGACGTAGCTGGCGCGCTCGTATTTTTCACCGGCGCGTTCGCCGGCCGTGCGGTCGGTGTGCGACATCTCGAGCACATAGGTGCCGCTCCAGGGCAGCGTGGCCTTGATCCTGCCCTGCTCGTCGGTGGTGTGCGCCTGCGACCAGCCCGAGGGCGTGATCACCTCGACCTTGGCCTTGGGCAGGGGCTGGCCCTTGTAGAAGGCCTGGAACTCGGCGCCGTCCTTGCCGGACACGCCGGTGGGCACCAGGTCCAGCGTCAGCCTGGGCTCCTGCTTGCCCAGGTCGGTGACCAGGCGGGCCGCGGGCACATAAATGCCGCGGCCGGGCTTGTCGCCCTTGATATCAAACGAGGGGTAGGCCGGGTCTTCGGCCACCAATGACTCGCCTTTGGCCGCGCGGGCCGACAGGACAAAACCGGTGGCGGTCTTGCTGACCTGCAGCGGCTCGCTGCCTTTGGCCGAGATGCGCTGGGCCACCGGGCCGCCGAACTTGTCGAGCAGGCCGGGCGAGACCTCGCGCATGTTCTCGC
>LNFM01001876.1_pt1 | contig 45841 bp, 46 predicted proteins | sample 596031 | NCBI WGS metagenome assembly LNFM01 (sample SAMN04254537, study PRJNA301005) | activated carbon metagenome | isolation source: dual media filters at the Ann Arbor, Michigan drinking water treatment plant | place: USA: Ann Arbor
CCCGGCGAAGCCGGGGGAGGGGACGTACACCCCTTCCCCCACCGCAGGTGGGGGAAGGCTGGGATGGGGGCAAAACTACCGTCGCAACTCAGCGCGCCCAATCAAGTGCGGATAGAGCCCCAGAGCAACTGCGCGGTCTTCCAGACGATCGCCCAGAAGTAGACGATGCGGGTGTACCAGCGCTCGTACCAGGGCGCATCGACGAAGGCGGCCAGCGCCTCGCAATCCTCCTCGAGCGGCGGCAGCATGGCGTCCACACCCATCACCTCCCCGATGCGATAGCGTGCAGGCTCGTGGCCGCTGCGCGCGGCCCAACACCACCAGTACACGGCTCTCGCATCGTCCTTGGGCACGCCGTCACCGCGGAAGTACATCTCGCCCAGGTCGCTCTGCGCGGACTTTGCTCCCGCCATGGCAGCAGTCTCGAGGAGCTTCCGGATCTCCGCTCCATCCCGCGGCAGCGCCTTGCCCTCGCGCCGGAGGTTCGCCAGACAGCGGTAGGCCTCGAGGTCGCCCAGCTCCATGCCGCGCTCGCATGCCGCGCGCGCCTTCTCGTGGTCCTGCGGCACGCGCGCCTGCCCGTTGAAGTACAGCCAACCCAGACGCGTGGCACCATCGCCGTCCCCGAGAGCAGCGGCACGCTCGAAGTCAGGGATCGCCTGATCGCCGCGCTGCAGGACCACCTTGAGTGCGCCACGCCAACGCCAGGCCGGTGCGTAGTCCGCGTCGAGTCCGACGGCACGGTCGTAGTCCTCCAGCGCTTCCTTGGTGCGCTTCGATGCGTAGTGATGATTCCCGCGCTCGACCAGGTCTTCGGCCCTCGGACACATCTCGATGATGCGGTCGAACACCCGCCACTGCTCGTCCATGTCCTGCAACGCTCGCATCTCCTGTCGGACCACGAACGCGTCCATGCAGGTGGCCGTCTGCGGATCGCCGCCCTTCGCGCGGTAGTCCTGGGCAATGCCCCGCAACGGCGCCAAGTCGCCGTCGCCCGCGCGCGCGAGCGCCCACAGCGCACGATTGCGCACCACTTCGGTCCGCGGCTCCAGTTTGACCGCGCGCGCGAGCCACACGTGCACCGCCGGTAAATCGCGGGTGATGGACGCGACGTCAATCAGCAGCCCGTAGCTGATGATCGGCTTCGGATCCAGTTCCAGCGAGCGCTGCATCTCCGCCTTGACGATCGCCAGGCGCTGCGCCTCCTCGGTGCGTGCGTCCAACCCCGGCAGCGCGCGGCGCCGCTGGTCGCGCAGATCGCCCGCCATGCCGAACTCGTGGACACCCCGCGCGAACGCGGCCACATAGGATCGCGGGTAGGCGCCCACCCACTCCACGAAGGCGGCATCGAGGCATGATTGGCGATCCTGCCGGAACTGCCAGAACGACCACTCGTAGTCCCGGTCCTTGAGGCGACCGGACCGGTACTGTGCCGGCAACGCACCGTAGCGCGCCTCCAGCTCAGCGTAGCGGCCTGCGGCCAGCAGGCGCGTATCTTCGTAGTAGCCCTCGCAGCGATCATCGGCCGTCGCCCGATCGGCGGCGAACGCACCGAGGGCCAGGGTGACAAGCGCGACGAATCGGCCGGTATTCACGGCGTGAAGCCTAATCCATCGAAGTGGACGTCCGCCACCGCAGTGGCCGGACGGCCCTCAACCGAGTTCGGCGATCACCGGCGCATGATCCGACGGCCGTTCGAGCTTGCGCGGCTCCACGTCGATACGCGCGGCCTTGCAGCGCGGCGCCAGGTGTTCGCCCAACAGGATGAGGTCGATGCGCAACCCCATGCGCCGCTTGAACGCGTTCATGCGGTAGTCCCACCAGCTGAATGCGCCGTCCGGTTGTTCGAACAGGCGGAAGCTGTCCTTCAGACCCAGGGCCTGCAGCCCGCGGAACGCCGCGCGCTCGGGTTCGCTGCACAGCACCTGATCCTTCCACGCCGCCGGATCGTGCACGTCGCGATCCTCCGGCGCGATGTTGTAGTCGCCGAGCAGCGCGAGATCGGGATACTTCTCCAGTTCACCCCGCAGCCAGACGGTCAGAGCTTCCAGCCACGCGAGCTTGTAGCGATACTTGTCCGAGTCGACGCTCTGACCGTTGGGGATGTACACGCAGACCACGCGCACGCCCTCGACCGTCGCCGCAATCACGCGCTTCTGCTCGTCGGCGAAACCCGGTATGCCGAGGCTCAGGTCCGCGGCCGGCGCGCGCGACAGGATCGCCACACCGTTGTAGGTCTTTTGCCCGGAGTAGGCGCAGCGCCATCCCGCGGCCTCCAGTTCGGTGACGGGAAACTTCGGATCCTCTAGCTTGGTCTCCTGCAGGCAGACCACGTCGGGTTGTTCGCGCGTCAGCCAGTCGAGCAGGTGCGGCAGGCGCACCTTGAGGGAGTTGACGTTCCAGGTGGCGAGTTTCATGGACGTACCGGTGCGTGGAGAAGGTCCCAGCGGATGCAGCAGACGCGATTGTAGAAGCCTCCGACGACATCGAACACGCCGTGCCTCCGATTCGATCCGGGTGCGGCAGCAGTTGCGCGCGGCCTCCCGATGATCAGCCCTGCTGGGTCGCGACCGAGTGCGGGGCAGGCGGGGCCTTCTCGAGGAACTCCGGCAGCGGAATCACGAAGCAGGTGTGCGCGGCCAGACTCGGCCACGGCAGCGACTGACCTGGCCGCAGCAGCGTCGCACCCCACTTTGCCGTTGCCTCCAGCGCGACTGGCGCGCTCGCGCGGAACAGGATGAAGCGCATGGTGCGGCCATCGCGAACCAGGGTGATTTCCGCCTGGCTCCAGTGCGAGGGCAGGCACGGCACGAAGGACAGGTCCGCCGAACCCAGGCGGAGGCCGAAGATCGACTCGATCGCCGCACGGTGCATCCACGCGGCCGCACCCGTGTACCAGCTCCAGCCACCGCGACCGACATACGGAGGTTCCGTGTAGACATCACCGGCCATGACGTACGGCTCGACGCCGTACGCTGCGCCGTGCGTCGGATGGCGCGCACGATGCGCCGGGCTCAAGTAAGTGAAGTAGCGATACGCAGTGTCGCCGCCATGGCGCGCGCCCGACCCATGCGCGGCGTGTTCCGCCTGCGCCATCAACGCCCACACCCCGGCATGCGAGTACTGCCCGCCATTCTCGCGCACACCCGGCGGGTATGCCTGGATGTAGCCGGCGCTCGGACGCGCGTGTGCGAGCGGCGGATCCAGCAGCCGGATCAACCCGGCCTCGGGGTCCACCAGATGGTTCTCCACGGCGGCGAGCGCCATGCGCTGCAAAGCCGGCGGCGCAGCCCCGGACAGCACCGACCAGGCTTGTGCGATCAGGTCGATGCGCGCTTCTGCATTCTCGTGCGAACCCAGCGCGGTGCCATCGTCGAAGAAGGCGCGCTTGAACCATTGCCCGTCCCAGGCCGAGTCGGTCAATGCCCGCTGCCAGCCCTGAGCAGCACGTTCCCATCGTGTCGCGCGCGCCGTGTCGCCACGTGCCCGCGCGAGCGGTACGAAGTCGGCCACCAGTCGGCACAGAAACCAGCCCAACCAGACCGACTCGCCGTGACCTTCGTGCCCGACCCGATTCATACCGTCGTTCCAGTCGCCGGTACCCATGAGCGGCAACCCGTGCGCACCCACGCGCAGGCTGCGATCGATGGCGCGGGCCGCATGCTCGTAGACCGACGCGTCGTGGGTACTCGTGACAGGGGTGTAGTAGGCGTCTTCGGCACCCTCGGGAATGGCAGCGCCTTCGATGAACGGAACGCGCTGATCCAGCAACGTTACATCCCCCGTCACACGCACGTAGTGCACGCAGGCATGGGCGAGCCACAGCAGGTCGTCGGAGAAACGCGTGCGGACGCCGGCCCCAGTCGGCGCGTGCCACCAATGCTGCACGTCGCCCTCGTCGAACTGGCGCGAGGCAGCCAGTACGATCTGCTCGCGCAGCATCGCGGGCGCCGACCACGCCAACGCCAACGCGTCCTGCAATTGATCGCGAAACCCGGTGGCACCCCCCGCCTGATAGAAGCCGGCCTTCGCCCACAGTCGGCACGACACTGTCTGATACAGGAGCCAACGGTTCACCATCGCATCGAACAGCGGGTCCGGGGTCTTCACCGTCGTGACGCCGAGCAGGCGATCCCACGCGGTGCGCACTGCTTCCATGCGCTGGTGAGCAGAGGTCGCCGCGGCGAGCATCGCGAGTTCGCGGGCGGCGTCGGGAGTCGCAGCGTAGCCCAGCAGGAACACTCGCTCCGCCGCGTCACCCGCTTCCAGCACGACACTCGTCGCCAGCACCGCACAGGGGTCGAACCCGATCCCGTGCCGTTTCCCGAACGTGTCGGGCAACTGCAGGTTGCCGTCCGCGTCGAAGCACTCGCGGCGGTCGCAGGTCCAGTCATCCACGTCATCGGAGGCCCCCACGGTGGCGAGGAACGCGGTCCCGTCCCCGAAGCCGGCCGAGCGTTCCCGCTGCGTGCAGAACAGCGCGTTGAGAGTCGTCTCGGCGACCGGGTCGAGCGTCCCGGCCTCCGGGACGGCGAGACGCTGCCGATGCGGCGCCGTGCGCACCGTGGCGCGATCCACCCGGTTCGCGCCCATCATCCATTCGGCGATGCCGATCACGCGCAGCCGCAACGGTCGGTGGCCGTGGTTGACGATGCGCAGGTGCACCTGCTTCACCGACGTGTCGGGATCCACGCACCACGATGCAGTCACCTCCACTTCGCCGCGCCGATGACCGATGACGGTGTAGCCCTGGCCGTGCGCCACGCGATAGGTCGCGGCGCGATCACCCCAAGCGGACGGCGTCACGCTCCACGCCTCGAAAGTCCGGCGATCCTGGATCAGGAACCATTCGGCCGGCGGATCGGCCACCGGGTCGTTCGACCACGCGGTGAGCTGATTCAGGCGGCTGTTCACGGCCCAGGTGTAGCCGCCGCCGGCTTCCGACAGCTGGGCACCGAAGGCAGCGTTGGACAGCACGTTGATCCAGGGCCGGACAGGACGAAGGTTCTCCCCCACATGGAAGCGGAACTCGCCGGAGGACGCTGCGAACGTACCTACCGGGGCCGGCACCGGACCACGGACCACCGACGTGGTCGGCACCGGCGAGGTCGAAGCATCGCCGCGCAGCCCGAAGGCGCGTGCGTGCGCCTTGGCCCACTCCTGCACATGATGAGCGAGCGAACGCCCGTCGGCATTGATCGACAAGCGCGCATACGCCCGAAGGGTACCGAGTTCGTCGATCGACAGTTCGTCCGCACGGAGCACGTGGAATCCGGTCGTGGCGGGACCCGGCGGTGCACCACCGTCGCCACCGTGGCGCTCGCGCAACGCGGTGATCTCGCGGTGCAGGGCCATGTGGTAGGAAGCGGGTTCTGCGTTCACCACCACGAGATCGCAGGCGACACCACCCCACATCCAGAGCTGCAGCGCCTGCGCGAGCGAACGCAGGAGTCCCATGCCCTGCATCGCGCTGGCGGATACCAGGATGATCGGACGGTCCCCGGAGAGGCCGAAGCGCCAGAGCAGGCTGCGGTCGCACACCTCGATGGCAGCGTCGTCGGCGTGTCCCGCGGCCGACCCAGGGCGTGTCAGTACCAGCACCAGCGCCGTGGTCAGCAACTGGATGGCGGCGAAGTCCTCGGGGCTCACGCGCAGCGCGCGCAAGCGGATGCCGGACAGTGTGGCGGACATCAGCGATGCGCGCTGGACATGGGTGGTCTGCCGGTACTTGTCGATCACCGCGCTCACGACACCGCCGTCGTCGGAGGCGGTGGTCGCGAAGGTCAACCTTGCCGTCGCGTTAGGTGCGATGCGCAGCCGCACCGAGAGGGCGCAGACCGGATCGAGCCCGGTGTCGAGGCTGACGCCCGGTTCGAGCGTCGGCGGCTCGTCGAACATCGCCAACGGATGGTGCGAATTGCGGTTCCGACCCAACCATCGCTGGCGGTCGGCCTGCACGCGCACACCCACCACTTCCGGGCCGGCGTCTGCGATGAAGTGCGCCGCCTGCAACGCCTGCTCGGTGGCGAGTCGCGGCGTACGCTCGAACACCAGTGCCTGGTGCGACGCACGCCACTGGGCGCGAACGAAGAGGTTGGTGAACGCGGGATGGGCCTCATCGGCCCGCGGGTCGGCCAACGTCACTTCGAAGGACGACAGGAGCTCGATGTCGAGCATCCGGTCGCCGAGATTGCGCAGCTCCACCTCCCGAAACTCGATGTCGTCCTCGGGACTCACCCAGACCGTCGCATGGGCCTCGAACTCGGGCCAGGCAGCGTCGAAGCAAACTCGATCGGCGTGGAACACGCTCTTGTAGTGAGCCGCCGGATCGGGCGCCGGATGTCGCGTGATCGAGACCGGTCGCGATGAACGGTCCGGGTCATTCAACCATCGCAGGTAGAAGAAACTGCCGAAGGCATCGCGCAGCGCGTCGTCGCGCCAGCGCGTGATGCCGATGGGACCGCGGCGACTCCAGCCTGCACCGTTGGCCCGCACCGTCACGCTGTAGCGGCCGTTCGAGAGGACGTGCGTAGGCTCGAGCGCACCCGCCCCCGGGGTCACCTCCCGCACCAGGCGGGAGGCGCGGCGCTCCGGAGCCTGGGGTGGCGGGACTACGGATGGTGCGTACAGCATCGACACCTCCCGCGGCGCGCGTTCGTGCAGCAGCGAGGCGACCGCCTCGATGGCGGCATTGGCCATGCCCCAGCGACGCGCAACGCCATCGAACAGCGTGTTCGCCAAGGCCACGATGCTCATGCCCTGGTGATGTGCCATGAATGTCCGGACCGGAGTGAACCGGTCGCGTCCGGTCTGCCGCGGATGCGAGTAGTCCAGCGCCTCGATGAAACCGTAACGATCGCGTGCACCGCGCTCTTCCAGGGCCGCGAAGTTGCGGCAGGCCCGATGCGGTGCGATCTGCGCGGCAAGCGCCGTGGCGTAGGGCGCGATGACCAGTTCGTCGGGTGGCGTGCGCCGCAGCGCGAGCCTGGGCACGCCTTGCGGCGCGTACTGATACGCGAGCGTGTGATCGCTGGCCGCGTAGGCCGATTCCGAGATCCCCCAGGGCACGTCGCGCCCGGCGGCGAAGGTGATCTGCTCTCGCAGCGCCGCGTGACCGGCATCACGCAACACACTTCCATAGGGCTCCTCGAGCACGAGGGTCGGCATCAGGTACTCGAACATCGAGCCGGACCACGAGCGCAGGCCCGCATCCGGTCCAACGGCGTAGAAGAGCCGCCCGAGCGAAGTCCAATGGGTCACCGGCACGTCGCCCTTCGCGATGGCGATGAGGCTCGTCAGGCGCGCCTCGGAGACCAGCAGATCGTAGAAACCGGCATCCAGCTGTTGCTCCGCGACCCGGTAGCCGATGTGGAGCAGATGCCGCCTGCGGTGATAGAGGAATCCGAACTCGGGCTGCCAGGCGAGCTCCTCGCAGGTGTGCGCCAGCGCCCGCAGCCGTTGCCCGGCACGGCCCGATTCTGCGGCCGCCGGTGCGTGGCGTGCGGCCAGAGCGTCCTGGCACGCCGAGCGCAACGTCGCCAGGAGATCGGCAAGTTCCCAGATCGATTGGTCGCGCAGTGACGGACGGGCTGGGGTCGCTGGCTCGGATCTGCCCGCCGACAGGGCGTCCAGTTCTTCGCCGGATGCACGCACCAGGCGCTCGAAGTGCACGGGATCGCGCCCGCATTCGGCGAGCGGATCCGCCAACAACAGCAGTTGCGCCAGCGCCGCATCGGACGCCAGCGGTGGCAGGTGATCGCTCCACCGCGGCAGCAGCGGCGCCAATTTCAGTCGCACTGCACGCACGGCTCGCTGCGCGGCGCTGGTGTCGTATGGTGCGTGCGCGAGTTCGCGGCAAGCCTGCGCAACGGCGAGCAGGTGCCCGCTCAGGTTGCCGCTGTCCACGGTGGAAACGTACATCGGCGTCAGCGGGTCCAGGGTCTGCGTGTCGTACCAGTTCAGAAAATGTCCCCGATGCCGCGTGAGCGAAGCGAGTGTGGCCAGCGTCGACTCCACGCGCGCCAGCAACTCCTGGGTACCGACCCACCCGAACTGGCGCGCGCACGCGACACTCAACAGGTACAAGCCGATGTTGGTCGGTGAGGTTCGATGCGCGACCAGGTCGTGCGGCAGGGTCTGCAGGTTGTCGGGCGGCAGGTGGTGGTCTTCCGGCCCGACACAACGCTCGAACAGGCGCCAGGATTCGCGTGCGACGCCTTCCAGGTAAGACCGATCCGGAGCGGACAGGGGATCATCGCGGCGCGCCGGGCGTTCCCGGCTGACCCACCACGTCGATATCGGGGCTGCGCCCCATACGAGACAGAGAACCACCGCGAGCCATGGCGTCGGCGTGCCGGCCGCCAGCAACGTGCCGAGGAGCACCAGCGCCGCAACCGGCTCCGCGCGATGGCGACGCACCAACGCCGCGAGCGAGGTCTGCGCCGAGGCTTGCGCCGCTGCGGCCGTGGTCCATTGCAGCAGTTGCCGGTGACTGACGGTCATGCGGTAGATCGCGCGGACGATGGCGTCCGAGGCCATCAACGCCTGCTGCAGCAGTTGTGCGAGGTGCCAGAGTCCGCCCCAGAGCGCACGCGCCAGGTCGACACAGGCGCGTCGATAGAAATGCTGCTTGGCGATATCGTCGCGCGACGGCGCGAACCCCGCCACCGCACCCATCAGCGGACCGGCGCAGAACGCGGCCATCACCAGGGCCAGGGCGGCCCACGGCGACACCACCGCGCCGGCGAGCGCGACCAGGATCAAGGCGAGCGCCACCGGTGCCACGAGCGAGCGGCGCAGGTTGTCGAACATCTTCCAGCGATTGATCGCCCGGATCCGGTAGCGGCCTGCCGCCAGCAGGAACGGCAGCAACTGCCAGTCACCACGCGTCCAGCGATGCATGCGCGCAGCAGCCACGTCAGCGTGGAACGGTGCGTCCTCGATCACGGTGATGTCGGTCACCGCGGCACAGCGAGCGAGCGAACCCTCCAGCAAGTCGTGGCTGAGCACCTGACCCTTGGGCAGGCGCCCGGACAACACGGCGTGCATCGCGCGCACGTTGAGCAGCCCCTTGCCGGTGAAAGTGCCTTCGCGAAACAGGTCCTGATACACCTCCGACGTGGCCGCACTATAGGGGTCGATGCCGCATTGACCGGCAAAGAGCCAGTGAAACAACGTGAAGTGCTGCGGCGCCGGCAGCGGCGTGACGACCCGCGGCTGCAGGATGCCGTAGCCCTGCGTGACGATGCGTCGCGCCGGATCGATCCGCGGTTGATTGTCGGGATGCGCCGCCACACCGACGAGGTCGCGCAGGCGCCCGGGAGGCAGTTGGGTATCGCTGTCGAGCGTGACCAGATACGGGGTATCCGGTGCAATGCGCGACTCACGTCCCAGGTCGAGGAACGCGCCCGCGTCGCCCTCGGCCAACGCCGCGACAAGGAGTTCCAGTTTGCCGCGCTTGCGCTCGTCTCCGATCCAGCACTGTTCGGATTCGCTGAAAGAGCGCTCGCGGTGCAGCAGGATGAACCGCGGTGCGCCGCCGTTCGCATCGTCAGCGGCAGGATAGCGCGCGTTGAGGTCGCGGATCCTCGCCCTGGCCTCGGCCAGCAAGGCATCGTCCGGTGCGGCATGCGCGACGGCGGCATCCGCCCAGTCGGTCAGCAGGGCGAATTGGGCGTGGCGTTCCGGATTGGCGAGATGGTGCAGCAACAGGCGATGGGCGAGCTGCCCGATGGATGCACTATTGGTCAGCAGTGCCGGAATCGCCACCAGGACCCGGTGCTCGAGCGGGATGCCCTGGGGCAGCGCCAGCCGCGGCAGATGCGCGGGCTCCACCGATTCGCTGATGAGACGGTTGATGACCGCCACGACGGCCTCGGAAGCGGGAAACAGCATCAACGCTGCCGCGATCAGCGTCAACCAACCGGCATCGCCGGTGCCGACCAGTCCGGTCCCGTGGCGCAGGACCATCCAGGTCACCAGGCCGACGGTACCCAGCACCAAGGCCCCGAGGTAGGCCGGCAACACGGCACTGCGTGCCAGTGCCGCAACGGCGCGCATGCGCCTCGACTCGGGCAGGCCCAGCGCCCGCAGGAGCGAGGTAGCACCTTCGCCATGGAGCCAGTAGCTCGCGGCGGTCCCCGCATGAGCCATGCCCGGATTCGCCCGCATCCGATCCAGCAGCGTGCGGGCCACCGACACTTCATCCCGCCGACTGCGCCGCGCCAGCGCCTCGATGCGATGCAGCGTCCGGTCGCGCGTGGCGGCACTCTCGGCCTTGAACGTCGCCGAAGTGAGCATCAGTCGCATGAGCGCGCTGGTGCGCTCGACGATGCCGGGCCAGTCGGCGTCGCCGATGGCGCGCAACGACGTGACTGCATTGCTGACACTCAGGTTGTCGGCAGCCTGATCGGCCGTCAGCTGCGTCTGCACTCGAGCGAGCTCCGGCATGGCGTTGCGCAGCCACTCCCGATAGCGGGTGTGATCGGGAACGCGATGATCCTGCAGACGCTGCCCCATCTGCACGAGGAAAGTCTGTTCGACCCCGCGCCGGGTCATCTCGCCCAGCAGCGTATCGAGCGTACTCGTCGTTAGGGCCTCGATGTGATCGCAGCAGAGGTTGGCCGCTTCGCGCGCGGCTTTGCCGGTGGCCACGCGCTCGGCAAGACGACGCAGATTCTCGACCAGGACGACGCGCAAGGTCGTGGGCAGCGCCCACATCTCGCCCAGGCTCAGCTCGCGGACTTCGTTGTAGGCGTCGAGAAACTGCGTCAGCAGCGCATCGTCGAAGGCGCCGTCGGTGTGCGCCACGAACGCCCAGGCCACGCCGTAGACCCGGGGCAACCCCGCGAGCGGCTCGTCGATCAGCGTCGGCAGCGCGTGGAAGTAACGCCGCGGCAAGCCCTCGTGGATCTCCTTCAGCTGCGCTTCGATCAGGTGGAAGTTGTCGAGGAGCCATTCGGCTGCCGGGCTCAGGTCGTAGCCGGTGCTCGCCTGCAGGCCGAGGTAGCGGTGCGCCTCCCGTAGCGTGCGGATGTTGTTGCGCAGGCGCGGGAAGAACGCCGCCACATGCGAACGCATGCGGGTGGCGCGGTGCGTCTCACCCAGGCTGCGGCCGTGGCGGGCGAAGCGCTCCAGCCCGAAGATTTCCGACCGGATCGGCGGTTGTGCCGGGCCGCGCGTGCCATCCAGGATGTCGCACAGCTCCGGTGACGCCCCCGGCAACAGGCGCAACAGACCCGATGGCGGCATGCCCTAGAAGATCGAGGACCCGGCAGCGAGCAGCAGGCCGACGAACACCAGCGTCGTCACGAAGCGTGTCGCCGCAAACGTGTGGATCATCTCTCCGGCGCAGCGCACGGCGAACAACGGACCGCTCAACGCCTTGCACAGGTTGAGATGCTCGCCCATGGCCGCGACTTCGGACCACGACGATTCCACTGCGTCAGCGAATGTGGCCGTCGTCCAGTTGGGAGTGGCAAAGGCAGGGATGTTCATGAAGACCTCCGCTGGTGGGCCCGATGGCCGTTGGGATGCGTGACGGGCCGCCGGACGCACGCGCCTTCAGCGTTGCACGTCCGGAACCGACATCGTGGCAGTGCCTCCATGCTAGGCGCCGCAGGCAGGCCGGTCTGTCAGACGGGACGCCGTGGGCTGTAGGACACGTCCTGGTCCGGTCACGTTTCGACACAACCGCGACATGCGGCGGTGTGTACGCTTTCGCACATACGGAGTAACTTAAGACCCGCATCGTCGCGTTCGAGGAGTGCGCCCTGCGCCCCATCTCGGACCGCCCTACCCGTGCCTGCCCGAATGACCGCCACTCCCGACGTATCGAAGAATCATCTGCTCGCCGCGCTTCCGAAGGCCGACCGCCTCCGCTGGTTGTCGCAGCTCGAACCGATCGACATGCCGCTCGGTCAAGTACTGTACGAGTCCGGCGGTGCGTTGAGCCACGTCTACTTCCCGACCGACGCCATCGTCTCGTTGCTGTACGTGATGGAGAACGGCGCCTCCGCCGAGATCGCCGTGGTCGGCAACGAGGGCATCGTTGGTATCTCGCTGTTCATGGGGGGCGAATCCACGCCCAGCCGGGCGGTCGTGCAGAGCGCCGGGCTGGGATACCGGCTCAAGGCGCAGACCGTGAAGGAAGAATTCAACCGGGCCGGCCCCGTGATGCACCTCCTGCTGCGCTACACCCAGGCCCTGATCACGCAGATGGCGCAGACGGCAGTCTGCAACCGGCACCACTCGCTCGATCAGCAGCTGTGTCGCTGGCTGCTGCTGAGCCTCGACCGATTGTCGGGCAACGAGCTCGTCATGACGCAGGAGCTGATCGCGAACATGCTCGGCGTGCGTCGCGAAGGGGTGACCGAGGCCGCATTCCGCTTGCAGAAGCTGGGGATCATCCAGTACGCGCGCGGACATATCAGGGTGATCGATCGCCCCGCCCTGGAGCAACGCGTCTGCGAATGCTATGCCGTGGTCAAGAAGGAGTACGACCGGCTGCTGCCGGAGGAGATGGCAAGCTGACATTGACGGCGGCAGCACCCCCTGCCGGGAGCCGTAGGCTACCTCGCAGCGGTCCTGCGGTGGATGGCCGCCACGTCGTAGGCACCGAAGACCGCCTGGACCGATCGCACCTCGGGCAGTACGTACACGATGGCGCGCTGCCGGGTGAATGTCGTGCGGACATGGTTCTCGTAGAAGGCGGTGGGCACGTTGATGCAGCCGTAGGTGATGCGATTGTCGGTACTCGTGGGCGTGGCGAGCCGATGCAACCGGCGCTCTCTCGGAATTGCGGTACGTACCCGGTGCATCGAGACCGCAGCGGCATAGTCCACCCACACCACGTCCTCGCCAGCGGTGTTGTGCCCGGGCTCGCCGACGAAGCGTCCGGCCGGGGTGGTCCGTTCCGCCGGGCGCACGGCGGCGACCGGACGCAGGCCTATGCCCGGTACCGAGTCGTCGCCGACGGCGGAACCGAGCAGCACAGGGGTTGACGCCGTGAGCCGCCCGGCCGGATCGAACAGGTACATCCGTGCCTGCTTCTTGTCGATGACGAAGAAGTCGGCACGACCGTTGTCGCGTGAATCGGCGATCCAGTCGGCCACGTGACGCACGTCCGGTGAGGGCGATTCCGTGCCGAAATCGGCATGGCGGCCACGGACCATCGGTGGTCTGTCGAAGTCGGTCACCACAGCGTGGCCGGGAGGCCCCGAGTCGATATGCATGCCGGCAGGCAGCATCAGCAGGGCGAGGGCTGCACCCTGGAGCAGGCCGCGCCGAACCGCGTTGGGTTGCTGGGCGCCGGCTGCGTCCGCAATTCCAAAGTACGGGGTCACATGCCGATCACTCGGTTCGCAGCCTCACCGGCGCGAGCACCCGTTGCGGCACGACCGAACGAGCGTCGAACCGGCAGCGCTCATACAGGCGATGCGCACGCTCGTCAGTTCCGATCGGCGCGCGCGAGCCGTTCGTTCGCCATGACACCACCGACATTGGAAGTCTCCGCAGAGCCCTCTCCCATGCGCTCGGCGCCTGTGTAGTCCGCGACCGGCGGAGCAGCCGATACGGCGGCACCCTTTGCCGCGATCGCGTCCACTTCGTTGGGCGCGTCAACTGCGAGTGGCGTCGAGGGTGCCGCCACGATGGGCACCAGTACGCTGGTCGCGCTGTCGGAGAGTTCGCGGCCGCCTGCCTGGGCCGAACGGTCCGGCATGTCGCCCGCGGGCGCCGGCGTCCGCCCGGCATTGTTCGGCATCGGCTGGCTGGTTGTCGTCGTCACGTTCTCACCGCGCGAATCGGTCACGTTGCCGCTCGAACCGGTCTGTGCATAGACCAAGCCGATCAGGGCAATGACCGCACTCGCGGTGGAAGTCTTCAGCAGGACTCTGGAAGGTTTCATGGAGCTACTCCTTGTGGGGCGTTGCGTAGGAAGCGGGTTCCGGTCGGTCCGGTCGATGAATACAGTGCGCGCGCATCGCACACGGCGAAGTCAGGGGCGATGCGGTCCGTCTGTAGGAGAAGCACGCTGACACGGCGGCGGCGGGCGTCTGGTCCATGCTGCGAACCGATGTGGATAGCCAGTCGGCGCCGACGCACGGGATCGGTCCCGGAACGCAGTGCTGTCGGGCCCGCAAGGGCCCGCATACAGTGAGGCGCTGTCGCGAGGGAACTCAGCGCAGACCGATCACCTGGCCTCTGACCTCACCTTCCGGGTGGGCCGCCGTGTGGAGGTTCACGTACCACTTCCCTGCCATCAACCCCTGCACCTGGGCCGATGTGAGGGGAGTTTGGCCCTTGATCGGGCTCGCGAGGTTCCCGGTGATCGGCACCGCCACACCAGCGGTCTCGCCGGGCACTGCGGGCCCGTGAAAATGTGCAGCCGTCACCGGGCCCGTCAATCCGGCATAGGTGACGGTCCAGTTCAGAACGTTGGTCTTGCGATTCAGATCCGCTTCGACCGCACCGCTGCCACTGCTCGACACGGGCGGTACTTCATCCGGCCCCGACAGGCGTGCCATCAAGGTATTGGTACTGGCCATCATGGGGGTCAGGTTGCAGGCGCCAAGGCCCGCGACCATCACGACGAGACCGATCGACATCCCGATACGGAAGTGCGTCATTGCTGTCTCCAGGTCGGTGGCCGCATGGCGTCCACTCATCGAACGAAGGTTCGTCGCGAACCCCACGCCCGTCTGTTCGCCGCCGCACTGAAGCGCAGGCGGTGGAGGTCGTGCGCCAGCGCACAGACCGCCGCATCGTCTTCCCATAGGGTGATCACCAACGTGGTTCCCGTGCAGGGCAACGAGCGCGAGACCAGGCGACGGAGGCTTCGATGAACGCAAAGCAGATCGCAGTGGCACTTGTGGGGTGGGTCGCAATGGTCGACGGGACCTGGGCTGTGCAATCCGCGCGCGACAAATCGGACGTGCCACCGCCGGCACCGCGTGCGAGCGTTCCGGACCGCACCGTCAAGGCTGGCCGCTCGACCGACAAGCCCGCGGTGATTCCGACATCCCGGGTAGCCGATCGCGTGAATGCCGAACCCTCTGCCCCGTCGGATCGTCCCAACGATGCCGGTTCCGGCACGCCCGACACGTTCGCAAACCGTCCGGCTCGTCGATGAGCCCCAGCCCCGCAAGGAGACCGACCTCATGATGCGATCGACCATGCCGTACCTGGCGGCGCTTGCCGTCATCGTGGCAGGCTGCCAGAACGCGCCCGTCACCGGACGCAACCAACTCATGCTGGTGCCGGAATCCCAGGCGATCGAGGCGTCCTCGCAGGCCTACGCCGAAGTCCTCGCCCCGATTCAGCAGGCGGGCAAGCTCAACGACAATGCCGCGATGAAGGCACGCGTGGACAAGATCACGGCGCGCCTGGTGGCCCAAGCCGTCCAGTATCGCCCCGAGACCGAGAGCTGGGATTGGCAGGTGGCGGTGATCGACGAGCCGAAGACGCTCAACGCCTGGTGCATGGCCGGGGGCAAGATGGCCATCTATTCCGGCATCATCACGCAACTCGAACTGTCCGATGACGAGATCGCCCAGATCATGGGACACGAGATCGCCCACGCGCTGGCGAAACACACGACCGAGCGCATGTCCACGGCCATGGCATCCCAGACCGCGCTGCAGATCGGCGCCATGCTGCTGGGAAGCAAGGGCACAGGCGGAGCCATGGCGCTGCAGGCCGCCGCCGTCGCCACCACGGTCGGTGTGCAGCTGCCCAACAGCCGTGCCCAGGAATCCGAAGCGGATCGCATCGGCATCGAGCTCGCCGCCAAGGCAGGTTACGACCCGCACGCCGCACCACGCCTCTGGGGCAAGATGCTCGAGGCGACCGGATCCAGGGGCCAATCGGACTTCCTCAGCACGCACCCGCAAAGCGAGAAGCGCCAGGCCGCTCTCGCGGAGCTCATCCCGCAGATGATGCCGTACTTCGACGACAAGACGCCGCGGCCGGCGTATCGATTCAAGACTGCGTAACCCCGAGGTCGTGCGCCCGCGTGTGCGCATCGCGCTCGCCTCGAGGGACGATCGTGGCGATTTGGAATCGTGGCGCCATGGCGGTGGCGGTCCGCACGTAGAGCCCCCAGGTCGTCCACAGTCCGCCGCGCAAAGGCCACGTCGCGATGACCGGTGCGGCGAATGCGCTCCAGTCCTACAGCGATGTACTCGATAGTCGGACGGCGTCGGTCGGGCGAACGAATGAACATCCGGTGACTCCACTCAAAGGTGTTCACCATGAACGCGTCCACGGTGACTACAGCGCCCGACTTGGGACCTGGACCCTCACCCGCACGTCGGAACGCCGGCAACCGGCGATCCCTGGCCACCGCCTTACAGTGAACGCGATCCCATTCCAATCGAACCGAAAGCGAGCCCCCATCATGGATACGACAACCAAGAAGGCACCGAGCAAGATTCCTGCACCCAAAGCCCAGGAAGCGCCTGCGCTACTGCGCGCCGATCACGAACTGGTCAGCGGTCTGTTCGCCGAATATGAGAACACGCGTTCAGCGTCGCGCAAGAAGCACATCGTCGCTCGCCTCTGCACCGAACTCACCGTGCATGCGCAGGTGGAAGAGGAAATCTTCTACCCGGCCGTCAAGCTGGCGTTGAAGGACAAGGAACTGGTTCCGGAAGCGATCGTCGAGCATGCCACGTTGAAGGCACTGATCGCGGAAGTCGAAGGTGTCGAACCCGACGGCGAGATGTTCGATGCGAAGATCAAGGTGCTGTCCGAGTACGTGAAGCATCACGTCAAGGAGGAACAGACCCAGATGTTCCCGAAAGCGAAAGCCACCAAGCTCGACATGGTGGAGCTCGGCGCCAAGCTCGCGGCGCGCAAGGCGGAACTGCTGGCTGATCGGGCCTGAGGGGTCCTTGACCGGACGACGCGGCCGATCGCCTTCGCGCGAACAAGCGCACGGGCGTCAGAGCTGAGGATCTGCTTGATTGCCCCAACGGCCGGAGCCTGAATCGGTCGACACGCGGGCCGCCAACCGATCGCGCTGGTGGCCGCGCAAAGGTCATCGGTCGAGGCAGTTAGTTAAGAAAAGGGGGATCCGGAGCAGTCCCGCACTGACCCGCCTCGTTGATCGGCGAGATGTCGGTTGCGAGGTTGACCACGAAGAACGACACCTGAGCGCCGGTAAGCCAATAGATGGCACGCAGCGGGTCCTGTGCGGGATCGGGCCGATTGTTCGCCACCGCACGGACCGGCCTGCTGCCAAGGTCTAGTCTGATCTCACGCCCGCAGTGCCTTCGCGGGCGCACCAGGAGTTCGTCGCAGGGCGGCCCGAAGGGTGCTCCTCGCGGATTCATCGGGCTGCACCACGGGCCTGTCCGGGCCGGTGGCGAGAGACATCCAGAACCGATGCGTCGTCGCCTGCGTCAGGCGCACACGGAACGGACGATCGAGATCTGCGCATTTCCACCTCGCTAGGAGAGTTCGATGAGTCTGGGAACGATATTGTTGATCCTGCTGATCCTGGCCCTGATCGGTGCCATACCGACGTGGCCCCACAGCAAAGGCTGGGGCTACTGGCCCAGCGGCGTGCTCGGCGTGGTGGCAGTCGTCATCGTCCTGATGCTGGTCTTGGGACGACTGTGAAAGGTAGTTGCGCCCTGCGACGGTTGCCGTCGCGGTGGCGCCGAACCTGGCGCGCCGTGGGAGTCGGCATGGCAGTCTCGATGCTGGTCGCCTGCGGTGACACTGCTCGCCTGCAAATCGCCGACGGAACCGGCCCACGGCCGATACTGCCGGCACCTCGTCACTCGCTGGTGCCGACGGTGAACGTCGCACCCGCCGAGGGCTGGATGCCCGGCATGACACCATGGGCTGCCTCGGGCACGCGTGTGGCCGCATTCGCTGCCGGTCTCGACCACCCTCGCTGGCTGTACGTACTACCCAACGGCGATGTGCTGGTCGCGGAAACCAATGCGCCACCCAGACCCGACAACGCCAACGGTCCCAAGGGTTGGGTGATGCGCACGATGATGAAGCGCGCCGGGGCGGCGGCGCCGAGCGCCAACCGCATCACGCTACTGCGCGATAGTGACGGCGACGGTGTGGCGGACGTGCGCTCCGTGCTGCTGGAGGGTCTCAACTCGCCCTTCGGCATGGCACTGGTCGGCGACGAACTGTACGTGGCCAACTCCGACGCGGTGCTGCGCTTCCCGTATGTCACCGGCGCCACGCGCATCACGGCGCCCGGCACTCCGTTGGTGGCGCTTCCCGCAGGGCCCATCAATCACCACTGGACCAAGAACATCATCGCTAGCGCCGACGGAACCAAGCTGTATGTGACGGTGGGGTCGAACAGCAACGTGGGCGAACGGGGCATGGACGTGGAAGTCGGGCGCGCCGCGATCTGGGAAGTGGACCGAAAGAGCGGCGCTCACCGGATCTATGCGTCGGGGCTGCGCAACGCCAACGGTCTCGCCTGGACGCCGGTCGACCGCGTTCTGTGGACCGTGGTCAACGAGCGCGACGAACTCGGCAGCGACCTCGTGCCGGACTACCTCACGTCGGTTCGCGACGGCGGCTTCTATGGCTGGCCGTACAGCTATTTCGGAGCGAATGTGGACGTTCGGGTGAAGCCGCCCCGGCCCGAACGGATCAAGGACGCGATCACTCCGGACTACGCTCTGGGACCGCACACCGCTTCGCTGGGCCTCGCGTCGACGCAAGGCGCGAACCTGCCCGCCCCGTTCGCTCAAGGCATGTTCGTCGGCCAGCACGGCTCGTGGAATCGACGACCGCCCAGCGGCTATAAAGTCATCTTCGTCCCGTTCGAAGGCGTGCGGCCATCCGGCGCACCGCCCATCGACGTACTGGCGGGATTTCTCGGTGAGAAGGGGCGGGCGTTCGGCCGGCCGGTAGGCGTCGCTCTCGACGGCAAGGGCGCGTTGTTGGTGGCCGATGACGTCGGCAACGTCGTCTGGCGTGTGACATTCAGCCGCGGGAGCAAGTCGTCGCTGCAAGCGGAGCGGGCGCGCCGAAATCAAGGATAAGGTGGATGCCTGCATCGCTCGAGACATCGCGGCGTCAGGTGCCACGCCTGCGCCGATGGTCGGTGCTGCTGCTGTTGTGCGTGGCGGGTTGCAGCAGTCTGCCGACGATCGTGCCGGACCTTTCCCGCCGGTCGCACCCGCCGGTGCAACTGGAGGGTGCACGCGGCCCGTTGACCGCGGCGCAGAGCAAAGCGGTCCTGGAACGCCTGGCGGCCAGCGGGAAGGAAACCGACATCTTCGAGCGTCACCTGGCGCTCGAAGAGGCAATCGTCGGGAGCCCGCTCACGACCGGCAATCGAGTACGTCTGCTGCAGGATGGTCCGGCCACTTACGAGGCGATGTTCGCGGCGATCAATGCTGCGCGCGACCACATCAACCTCGAGACCTACATCCTGGAGGACGACGAAGTGGGGCGACGCTTCGCGCAGGCGCTGATCGACAAGCAGCGCCAGGGCGTCCAGGTCAATCTCATCCACGACAGCGTGGGGACCATCAACACCCCGGGTGAGTTCTTTGAGCGACTGCGCGACAGCGGCATCCGGGTGCTCGAGTTCAACCCCGTCAATCCGGCTTCGGCGCGCAAGGACTGGGCACTCAATCAACGCGACCACCGCAAGTTGCTGATCGTGGATGGCCGCACGGCGTTCCTGGGCGGCATCAACATCAGCAGCGTGTACTCCGGCGGTTCGTTCAAGCGTGGTTCCCGTAGCCCGGGCACCGACGGCCCGGCATGGCGCGACACCGACCTGCAGGTGCAAGGGCCCGTGGTGGCGGAATTCCAGAAGCTGTTCCTCGCCACGTGGGACACGCAGAAGGGCGACCCGCTGCCTGGGCGCAATTACTTTCCCAGACTGGAGAACTCGGGGCGACAGGTGGTGCGTGCCATCGGCAGCGCACCCGACGAACCCTACAGCCTGATTTACGCCACCCTGCTCTCGGCCATCGGCAGCGCCGAGACGAGTATCAGCATCACGAATGCCTATTTCGTACCGGACCCGCAACTCCTCACGGCGCTGGAAACCGCGGCGCGGCGCGGTGTCGACGTAAAGCTGGTCCTGCCCAGCCAGACCGATTCGTCGCTGGTGTTCCATGCCGGACGCGCCTACTACGACCGGCTGCTGCGCTCGGGCGTGAAGATCCACGAGCGGCACGGCGTGATCCTGCATTCCAAGACCGCATTGATCGACGGGGTATGGGCCACCGTCGGCTCGACCAACCTCGACTGGCGCAGCTTCCTGCACAACTACGAGTTGAACGCTGTGGTGCTGGACGCGGAATTCGGCCGCCAGGTGCAGGTGATGTTCGAGAAGGATCTCGCCGAGTCCAACACGATCACGCTCGAACAATGGGAACGTCGCGGATTGGGCCCGCGCCTCAAGGAGTCGTTCGCGCGCGCATGGGCTTACTGGCTATGAACGACCGCACACCCTTCGAGCGCAGCCTCGCTCGCGCACTGGAAGCGTGTCGATGCCACCACGCGGCATTGGCCAAGGCCATGTTCGCTGCCGCACCGACGAAGGGCACCGCAAACCGGCCTAATGGAACCGTGTCGAACCGTGGCCAGCATCGCTTGCAGGCACCGTGGCGACTTCAAGCATCTCGAATTGCAGGTTTCACGATAGGTCCCGCCGTGTACATACCTCCAGCCCGACGCGCCCCCAAGGACAAGAACCTGGCGCAGCAGAACACCGATTTCACCTCGGAAGGGTCACCGCCTCCGGGCAAGGTGGCCACCGCCGGTCCGGCCACCGGCGACGAAAGCGCAGCGCAGCCGATCGTCCCGGCCGGCGGCGCCGGCATCCGGTCCGGCCGCCGTCCACCGTTCGGGCGCAGAGGTTGAAGACCTCCTGCCTCCAACGGCGACGAACCGCCGGCGTGCGCACCGGCGAACCGACCGGCCTCATAGGCATGGCAGCAGATGCAGTAACGTGCGGGAGGACGCAGACGTGGCACGGCTACTGACAGAGCAAGCCCTGGCTTCGGCGCACCCTGGCTCGTTGCGCCCCGTTCCAGAAATCTCCGACACGCCGGTGCAGGACGTGCCGCCCGTGTCCGTTCGCATCAGGGCGGGCGATTCCATTGCCGCTGAACAGCCTCGTCACGCCGACGTCGTCGAGATCCTTGGCATCGGCCAGCAGTTCGACGGCGGGCGGTTCCGGCGGGCGACACACTCCGGGCGCCCCTGGAGTACCGTGATCGTCGATTGGGACAACCTGCTGAGAGCTGTCAAAGCAGGCGCGGCAGTGGACCACGCGAGACAACACCCGGCGACTTCGGTGGCGTCGCGTGACGTCGCCATGGGCGACTGGGACACATTGATGAACGCGGTCAAGGAGAGACTGCGAGAAACCGTAGCAGACTCATCGGCCGAGCGGATCGAGCATCCGTCGGAGCACACCGCCGGCTTCATCCGGACCAGCGTGCTCGAGTGCGTGGCGGCGCTGGACCATCTGCACGCGACCCTCATTCACGAACTGGGTCGGTGCCGGCAGCTCAAGCTGGAAGTCCTGAGTGCCCAATCCGCATTGGCGCAGGCCCGCGCGGAACTGCTCGGGACCCGAGCCGGCGAACGGCGTGCCCGTCATCTCTCCCTGCACGATGCCCTCACCTCGCTGCCGAACCGGACGTACTTTCGCGAGCGACTGGACAAGGCCCTGATCGGGTCCGAGTCGTGGCGCCCGTCGCTCGCCCTGCTCTACCTCGATCTCGACGGCTTCAAGGAGATCAACGACACCCACGGACACGATGCCGGTGACGAGCTGCTCAAGATCATCGCCGCCAGGCTGACTCGCGTGGTGCGTGGCGGGGACATGGTGAGCCGCCTCGGCGGCGACGAGTTCGCCTGCCTGCTCGCGGATTCGCTGGAGCGGCAACATCTGAGGCGCCTTGCCTCCAAGGTGTTCCGCGCCGTATGTGCGCCCTTGAAGATCGGTCAGCTCGAACTCACCGTTCGTCCCAGCATCGGGATTGCCATCTGTCCCGAGGATGGCGACACCGCCGACGTGTTGCTCAGGAACGCTGACGCTGCCATGTACCACGCCAAGCGGCATCGACTCGGTCACGCATTCTGCGACCAGGTTCGCCCCGCCTGAGGCGGGCGTCCGACACATCGATCCGGTGGCTCGCGCAAGCCCCATGGCGGCGTCGCGGAAGTGCGCAAAAAAGCGGCGCGACGAGTCGCGCCTTTGAATCCGACCCCGATCGGGAGGAAATTGCCCGGTGTTGCACAGTCGCGAGAGCTGTCCGGGACGCGGGGCCGGTGTGAGACTCAATCCTGGCGCTTGCGGCCCTTCGAACCCGGGCGCCCGCCCGGCGCTGCTGCGTTCTCGTCCTCGCGCCGCAAGACCCACAGCACGACATCCAGCCACGATCCGATCGGGACACGGGTCGCCCCCTTGCGGACGAGTTGCGACGTCAGTGCCGCGAACATTGTCGAGCTGAGCATCCATTTCCAGGGCCGGCTCCAGGCGATCACGCCGCCCAGCAGGAAGGCGACGGCGATCAAGCCCAGCGGGTTGCGTCGCGCCACCGGCCGCACGCCCGCGGTCGCGGCATCGAAGGCAAGCTTGCCGGCAAGGCGCAGCGGTTGCTCTTCCCACCAGCCGCGCAGCGTGTCGGCCAGGATGCCCGCTCCGGGAATCATCGCCTTGATGCCGTCGATCGCGGCTGTCAGGGGACCGCGGGCTGCGTCACGCCCGGTTTCGCGTTGCGGGTCGGACTCGCCTTGCAGCGCCCGCCGCAAGCGCTCGCGCGACAGCGCCAACCGGTCCTCCGGGGTGAGGGAAGTGCGATTTGCCGCTGCCGCGGCAGCGACGCGCGAAGCCTGTCCCGCGACCGACGGCGCGGACAGGATGGCGCTCATGGATCGCTCACCGCGCGCAACATCGCGAGATCGGCCTTCACCTGCTCGCGGATCCGGTCAAATGCGGCACCGCCGTCGACCCGCACGCGCGCGGCCAGCAGGCATCCTGCAGCCAGGACGAACGGCGCCAGCGGTGCAACGAACAACGCCCACGCCGCATGAATCTGCGCCGCGGGCATGACGGCCCACAACATGAGCGCGACGCCGGCCAGGCTTGCAGCCACGCCGAGACAACACACTGCCACCCCGTTCAGAATCACCCGCCGCTTCCAAGAGGCCGACAAGCCACCGATCTCCGCAGCCACCAGCTCGGCGTACGCCTCCGCGTGCTGCGCAAGCAGCAGCGGTTCGGCCGTGATCAGTCGAAACAGAGGGTGCATCACGAGTGCTTGTCCATCGACGCGGATGCCCGATCCGGCGTCCGTCCGGACCTGAAGGATCTCAGCTGCGGTCTCGAGAACGATGCATGAGACTGATCAACGCCATCAGGGCAGCCCCCGTCGCAGCGGCGATCAACATCGCCTTGACCGGTTCGTGCTTGATGTAGCTCACCGTGGTCTCGGATGCGTGTCGGGCCTTGTGCCGCAGCTGCTTCGCCGTCTCGCGCAGCGCATCGGCACCGTGCTGCACGAGGGCTTCGGCCTCGTCGGATGCACGATTGAGCAACGGGGTGGCCTGCTGCCGCATGCCCTGCACGGAGCCGGCGAGCGTGTCGAGCGCTTCGTTCGCGACGCGTTGCGTCGCCTTGATGGCGTGGTCGGCCGACTGCGCAGCCGCATCGGCGATGCTGTTGGGTTGGTCGAGAGATTTTCCTGCGATCATGAATGTTTCTCCGTAGCGATTTGCGGTTCAGGGGGTCGTCACCGACTTGCTGCAGCTGCAGGATCGGGGCCGGCGGTCATTCGTTCGTCTTGACGAGGGCGTAGACGACGCTGGCCACGGCCAGGATCGCGAACACGACAAAGAGAATCCTGGCGATCCCGGCAGCACTGACGGCGATGCCGCCGAAGCCGAATACGGATGCGATCAACGCGATGACGAAAAACACGACTGCGTAGTGCAGCATGGGTTGGTCCGGGTTGGAGGGAAGCGACAGCGGACGTGCGGCCGTCACTCCCCGTCGCGTATCGAGCGGCTACGCGCGGCCGAAGACTTCCTTGGCCTTCTTCATGTTGACGGGAACGTCCTTCATGAAGGCTTCCATCGCCTTGTCGTTGCTGAAGCAATAGGTCTTGCCGTCTTCACGGACTGCGTAGACCTTGCAATCGGTCTTCACGTGCTTGTCGTTGGCGAGCCCCCAACTGCATTCGTTGTTGAACTCACCTGCAGAAACCGATACCGACAGGGCCAGTAGCCCTGCACCCACGATCCAAGTGGCCAAACGCATGATCTGCTCCTCGAGCTGGCGCCGTTCGTGACGGGTTCGTCCGTGACGGCGTAGGTGACAGCATCGAGACCGGATCGAATGCCGGACGCCACGCGAACGGCGATCGTTTCGTGGTCTCGTGCACAGCACTCTTATCCCACGCCATCGGGGCATCGATCTGTACGGCGTCGAACATATGCCGCAGATCGCCTTGCGCCACCGCCGCGATTCAGGCGACGGGCAGCGCAGATTCGGGCAGCTTCACCAGGATCGCCGTACCTTTGCCGGGTGCGGACTCGAGCGACAAGGTGCCGTGCTCGGCTTCCACTCGATACCGCATGCCGACCAGTCCGTAGGCCGAGCGCAGTTTCGAACGGGTGTCGAATCCGACGCCGTCGTCGCGCACCGAGACCTCCACCCGACCGTCGCGCGAACTCAGGCTCAACCAGACATGGGACGCTTTCGCGTACTTCGTGATGTTGGTGATGGCTTCCTGCACCAGGCGATAGACCGTCAGCTCGGCGGCTGCGCCCAGCTTGACCGGCACCATCGAGCAATGCACCTGGATGCCGGAACGCTCGGCGAACTCGCGCGCGAGAATCTCGAGCGTCGCCACCAGCCCCAGGTGGATGAGCGCCGAGGGTCGCAGGTCTTCGATGATGCGCCGCTTGAGGGCGATGACGCTGTCCAGCGTCGCGACCAGATGCGCGAGGCGCTCCAGGGCCTCGGGGGCCACGCCCGCAAGTCGCGGCTTGATGCGGGCCGCGTCGAGCTTGGCCGAGGTGAGCAGTGCACCGAGCTCGTCGTGCAGGTCACGTGCAAGACGACTGCGCTCGTCCTCGCGCGCCGTTTGCAGGTGTTGCATCAATTCCGTCAGTTGCTCCGTGCGGTGGATCACTTCGATCTCGAGTCGATCATGTTCGGATTGCACCAGTCGCTGCTGCCCCCGCCGTTGCGCCGCCAGCGCCAGGGACTGTCGCAGGTACATGAACATCGCCAGCAAGCTGATGCCGCTCAACACCGCCACGCCCATGCGGCCGAGCATCAGCGTGCGATAGAGTTCGTCGCGGCTGGTCGTGACATTCGCTGCCTCATGCTCCAGCAGCTTTGCGCTGAGAGCACGGACGATCTCCTCCTGCGGACGTCCGATATCACTGACACTGGCGCCCGTGGTCGCGTTGGCATTGCCTTCATCGTGCCTGCGGATTGCCGCGGCGAGCCTGGCCAGCAACGTGGCAGTCGCGGCGCGCAGTTGCGCGAGCACCGCCCTGGGGTCCGGGTCCTCGCCATAGTGTCGATCGAGCACGCGAAAGGTCTCCTCCACGTCCCCAAGGGCACTGTCGAACGCCTGCAGGAGCTCCTTGCGCCCGGTAAGCAGGTAGTCGCGTTGAGCGGTCTCGGCGTCCAGGATGCTCTCCTTCAACCCATGGATGCTCGCACGCGCGGCGCCGATCGTACCCATGGCGTCGAGCGAGTCGATCGAGCGCCAGTACGAAGCTTCGCTGATGAACACCATCGCCCCCGCAGCGAACAACGCCAGCGGGAGGACGATGGGACTGCGTCTGACGACGGTGAGTACATCCATTATTCAGACCCCCTCACCTGAAAGGTGGGATGATTCGGCATGAGCTCGAGATCATGATCCGGATTGCCATCGTCGACGACCATGCCTTGGTCCGTGCCGGACTGCGGCAGTTCTTCGCCGACCAACCGGACTTCAACGTCGTCGCGGAAGCGGGCGACGGCCGCGAGGCGCTCGCCATCGTCCGCGGTGGCGGGATCGACGTGATGGTCATGGACATTTCCATGCCGGACCAGAGTGGTATCGACGCCCTCGCCGCGATCAGGGCACGCGTGCCCGACCTCCCGGTGCTCATCCTGAGCGGTTTCCCTGAAGAGCACTATGCGATCACGCTGCTGCGCGCCGGGGCCAGCGGCTATCTCAACAAGGACTGCGACCCGGAAGAGATCGTCAAGGCGATCCGCACGGTTTCGCGCGGCCGCAAGTACATCACCGTCGGCGTCGCGGAACACCTGGCGGAGGGCTTGGGCGGCAGCGACAAGCCGCTTCACGAGCAGTTGTCGAAGCGCGAACTGCAGGTATTCCTGCGACTGGCCCGAGGCGAGACCATCGGTCACATGGCCGAGGGCATGTGCCTCAGCGTCAAGACGGTCAGCACCTACCGCACGCGGGTGATGGAGAAGATGCATCTTGCCTCCAACAGCGATCTGACCTACTACGCACTGAAGAACGGTCTGATCCAGTAGCTGCCGTCGAATCGCGGTGCGTCACACCGGCGCACCCAGACCTTCGCTCCCACACCCGTCGATTGCCAGGCGCTCGCAATACAGGAGCAGGGCCTCGAGTTCGTTCGACTTGTCGAACACGCGATCAGCCCCCAATGCCAGGCAGTTGCGACGCATCTCATCGGTGGCGTAGTTGGATAGCACGATCACGTTGGTACTCGGCAGGCACGCCCTCACGGCCCTCAGAACGCCAAGACCGGAGCCACCCCTGAGAAAGATGTCCACGATGACCAGGTCGACCTCCTGCCGCGACTGCGCGAGCCACGCAACCGCGGACGACTCGTCCTCGGCACTACCGACGACTTCGACAGGCACCAGCTCTTCCAGGGCGGCGATCAGGTCGTCGCGAATCACCGGACTGTCTTCGACGAGGTAGGTCTTGAGCGGACGCATTGAATGGGAGGATTCCGTTGAGCGCGGGGACCCCGACTGGTGCCCCCCGCGCCGTCGCTGCCGATTCGAAACTTCCCGCCACGATGCGAGGAGCACGGAACTCGCCGTGAGAATGCGGCCGACGGCACGGGAGCAAAGTCGGCTGACGGTGCTTCTCGTCGTAGGACGGATTCTATGTCGGCCAGGCAGCTGGTCGTGCCACTCGTTTGTTCGTCGCCCTTCCGAAGAGGAGCAAGGGTTGGCGCAAGTACCTCGACGTCGTAGGACATCGACTACGTCGGTTGGCGCCGCAGTCCGCTGCCCGCGGCGCGGCGCCCGGTCCATGCTCACCGTCCGATTCCGAGGTTGCATGACAGCCGCAGTTTCGCTCGATCAGCGTGACGCCGACGCACCACCACCGGTGGCACGAACGCCTCGCACCCTACCCGCTTCGATCCACTGGAAGGACCTTCATGAACAGACTGCTCAGTTTCAAGACTTCACTCGCCATCGCCTGCCTTGCGGCCCTGCCCCTGGCTCACGCCGCCACCATGACCAAGACCGAGTACAAGGCCGACAAGTCCCGCATCGACGTGGACTACAAGGCGGACATGGTCACGTGCAGCAAGCTTGCCGGCAACACGCTCGACATCTGCGTCGAGGAAGCGAAGGGCAAGCAGAAGATCGCGCGGGCCGAACTCGAGTACGCTCATACCAACAAGACCACCGATGGCAACAAGCTGCTGGTGGCCCGGGCGCAGGCGGCCTATTCGATCGCCAGGGAGAAGTGCGACGACATGGCGGGCAACGTCAAGGACGTGTGCATCACGGAAGCCAAGGCGGTCGAAACCAAGGCGCTGGCCGACGCCAAGCTCGGCATGCAGATCGGCGAAGCCCACAAGGACGCTACCGCGGAGAAGCGCGACGCCGACTTCAAGGTTGCCGCCGAGAAGTGCGACGCCATGTCAGGCTCGTCCAAGGACGACTGCGTGGCAGCCGCCAAACTGAAGTTCGGCAAGAGCTGAACTTCATCATTGCAGCGAATCAAGAGGCCTGCCACTGCAGGCCTTTTGCACGTCCGGCCATCCATCGCGCTGGAGCACCCGATCCGTTGCAACGTCGTGGTTCTGCCCGATGTCCCTAGCAGAGTGGTCGCTGGCCGTCGGCGCGCTGCTGGTCACCATGGTGCTTGCAGGCTCGTTGCTGGGCCGACTCCCGCTCAGCAGCGCGATGGTCTACCTGGCGCTCGGCGCAGTGCTGGGCCCGTGGGCGACGAATGTCCTGACACCCGACCCTTTCCAGTACGCCGGGGTGCTGGAAGCGGTCGCCGAACTGGCGTTGCTGATTTCGCTGTTTGCCGTCGGCTTGCAGCTCGGCGTTCCCTTGCGCGACCGCCGCTGGCGTCTGCCGCTGCGTCTTGCCTTCGTCTCGATGGGTACCATGGTGGCAATGATCGCCGCCATCGGCGTTTGGCTCCTCGACCTGCCGCTCGGCGCCGCCGTGCTGCTGGGCGCGATCCTGGCGCCAACCGATCCCGTACTCGCCGCCGGCGTGCGATCCGACCCTGGGACCCGCCCCGATCGACTCGGCTTCAGCCTCGCGGGCGAAGGCGGGCTCAACGATGGCGCGGCGTTCCCGTTCGTGATGCTGGGACTCGGATTGCTCGGCCTGCACGACCTGGGAACGGGTCTCGTTCGATGGTGGAGCATCGACCTGCTGTGGGCCACGTTCGGTGGCGCTGCGATCGGCGGTACGCTCGGTGCGGCGACCGGACGTCTGGTCGTGTATCTGCGCAGCCGCCACGACGAAGCGGTGGGGCTGGACGAGTTTCTCAGCCTCGGCCTGGTCGGAATGGCCTACGGCATCGCCCAGTTGAGTCTGGCGTCCGGGTTCCTGGCGGTTTTCGCGGCCGGCCTGGCGCTGCAACGGGTGCGCGAACGGCCACGTGCACAGACGCGACCACTTCCGGCGGCAGTGAACTCCGACGGTCATTCCTACGAAACGCTGGCAACGCATTCCCACCATGCCAGCGCCACGATGCTTGACTCCGTTCAGGGCTTCAACGAGCAACTGGAGAAACTGGCGGAACTCGCCTTGGTGCTGGTGTTGGGCGCGATGCTGGCCTACGCGGAACTACCGGCCGCGTGGTGGTTCATTCCCTTGGTACTCATGGTGCTGCGACCGCTGTCCGTCCTGCCTGCGACGTTGGGAGAGCGTCTGACGGCGCCGCAGTTCGCGATGATCGCCTGGTTCGGCATCCGCGGCATCGGGTCGTTGTTCTACCTGTTGCTCGCGCTGCGCCTCGGGCTCGACGGTCAGCTCGCGGTCACGGTCGTTTCTCTGACATTGTGGACCGTGGCGGCGTCGATCGTGGTACATGGAATCACCGCACAGCCCCTGATGCGGCAGTATCTCGGCTGGCGCCGGCGCCGCACCCCGCGTTCCCTGAAAGAATAGAGTCACAGGCATGATCGAACCACTGCTGCTGACCACCGCCAGAGTTTCCACCTTCGACGGCGAGCGGCCGCTGACGGCCGCAAGCGGATTCTTCTTCGAACGCGAGGGTCGCCTTTTCCTCGTGACCGGACGGCACGTGCTGATCGACACACCGAGCAAGCACTTCCCGAACCGCATCGAGATCGAGTTCCATACCGACGCGCAGAACCTCACGCTCTCGAGCGTGCTCTCCGTGATGCTGTACCAGGACGGTCGCAGCGTCTGGCGTCAGGGAAGTGATGCGGGCGGCGAGATCGACGTCGCGGTCATCGAGATCGACCGTGCGGCACTGGCGCCATCCGCTGTGCTCGAATGGTTCACGCCAGCCCATCTGCAGGACACCCTGGACGAGGTGGAGGTCGGTACCTCACTGCTGGTGGTCGGCTTCCCGCTCGGATTTCACGACACCCTTCACCACCTTCCGGTGGTCCGGCACGCAGTGATCGCCTCGTCGTTCGGGGTCCGCTTCCAGGGGCAGGGTTACTTCCTCACCGATGCGCGGACGCACCGCGGGACCAGTGGGGCACCCGTGGTGATGCGCAGCAGCGCCGGGGACTTGAGGCTACCGTGGAAATTGCTCGGCGTGCATGCCGCGCGGATGGACATGAGCACCCGCGACCGGCAGCTCGACGAATCGCTGGGACTGAACTGCGCCTGGTACGCCGACATCCTGCTAACGCTCACGGCAGGCGACCCCTAGCGCTCTTGGCACATTCCCGCGCCGGACCGCCGCTGGCTGGCCGGCCTTGCGACTTCAGATGCGGTCCTCGTCCTTGACGAGCCATAGATCGCTCGCGCGGCTGCGCCAGGCGTCGATCTGTCGGTCGGCTTCGTCGCGGGCCACGCCGTAGTGTTCCTGAATCTTCCCGGCAAGCTGGTCGCGCCGTCCGGCCACGACCGCGAGCTCGTCATCCGTCAGCTTGCCCCATTGTTCCTTGGCCTTGCCGGATACCTGTTTCCAATTGCCTTCGATGCGATCCCAGTTCATGACGTTCTCCTGGTCGATGGGTTCGGATTGGCGAGACGCGTGATCGCGCCTCGCTCGCGTTCAAGGACGCAGTGCAATCTCGTTCTTGACCGACTTCACGCCCTCGACGTTCATCGCGATCTTCTCCGCGGTGCTGCGCTCCGTCTCGCTCTTGGCAAACCCGGACAGCATGACCGTGCCGTTGAGCGTTTCGACACTGATGCTGGAGGCGTCCACTTCCTTGTTGCCGACGAACTTGCTCTTGACCGTGCTGGTGATGGCGGTGTCGTCGACGTACGCACCGACGGATTGCTGACCGCGGTGGACCGCGCAGCCGGAGGCGCCGATGAGTGCAACGGCGAGGAATGCTGCGACGATGGGGGTGCGAATGTTCATGATGTATCTCCTGTGTCGGTGGGTGGGTGTGACGGTTTTCGATCAGTCGGCGAGCCAGTCCTTCAGCTCTTCCGCATGCTTCTGTTCGTCGCTCAGGATGTCTTCGAGCAGACGCCGGGTGGTGGAGTCCTTGTCGCCGATCAGCGCGATCATCTGGCTGTAGGCTTCGATCGCCACGCGTTCGGCGATCAGGTTGGCCCTGATCATGTCCTTGAGGTCCGACGAGTCGTCGTAGGCCGCGTGACTGCGCCGGCTCAACGTATCGGGGGAGAAGTCCGGTTCGCCGCCGAGCTGCACGATGCGTTGGGCGATCCGGTCACCATGGGCCGATTCCTCGTTGGCATGCACCAGGAACTCGTCGGCGATCTTCGGCGAAGCGAGTCCGTCGGCGGTGAAATGGTGGCGCTTGTAGCGCAGCACGCAGACCAGTTCGGTGGCCAGGGATTCGTTGAGCAGCTTGATGATGTCCTCGCGCCAGGGTCCGAAGTTCGGTGTCACGGCGCCGTGGTCCAGGCTGTGCCGCGCGGCCTCGATAGCGGACTCGTCCAGTGCCAAATGGTCGCGATCAGCTCTAGGAAAACTCTTGACGTTGGCAGGGGGGTTCTTGGCAGCCATGGGGTGCTCCTGATTAGCGACGGGATCGGTCTGCGCGGGTTTGCGCCGATCCGATGGCTGCAGGTTAGCGGGCCGACCCTGGGCGGGACATCGGCGCCAGGCGCCTTGATTTGTAGGACAGCGACTGTCATCCCGGCTTTCGGTGCTGCCAGGTATCGGGGCGTCCGTGCGGTGGCGCACAGCGGACCGACTGCGTTCTGCTGGAGACTGGGCTCGCGATCGCGGGGGCGAGGGCGCGCAGCGACGCCGTCACTTCGTCGGCGTTCCGTGCAGTCATGGGGAGAATGGGATGGCCGGGCCGAGGAATCACCTGATCGCGCTGCTCCCGCGCCGCGAACGATCGCTGCTGCTCGCCGTCTCGGAACCGGTGCAACTGGAACTCGGCGCAGTGCTGGCCGAACCCGGTTCAGTCACCCATGACGTGTACTTTCCCGACAGCGGCTTCGTCTCGCTGGTGGCAACGCTGGCACGCCAACCGGCTCTCGAAGTCGGCATGGTGGGACGCGAAGGCATGCTGGGTGTGAACCTGGTGCTCGGGGTGCCGACCTCGTCCCTGTATGCCCTGGTGCAGGGCAACGGCACTGCGCGCCGCGTCGGCGCGGCGCCCTTCCGCGAGGCGCTGGCCGGGAACGAGGTGCTGCGCGAGACCCTGAACCGCTACGTCCATGTACTGATGGCACAGCTGGCAACGTCGGCCGCCTGCACGCGCTTCCACACCTTGCAGCCCCGTCTCGGTCGCTGGCTCCTCATGAGCCAGGATCGGGCGCAATCGGACAGCTTCCACCTGACCCATGAGTTTCTGGCCTACATGCTGGGCGTGCGCCGTGTCGGCATTACCGGGGCTGCCAAAGACATGCGGGAGCTCGGCCTGATCCGCTATCACCGGGGCGAGATCACTGTACTGGATCGTCCCGGGCTCGAAGCGGCCGCCTGCGGTTGCTACGCGGCGGATCGCGAGGTCTACGACCGACTGCTGACCTGACTCGTATTCATGCCATATACCCGCCGGGTCAGCGAGAGTCCATGGGGCCAAGTTCAATCCGCCACACGACACTACGCGTCGCAGGCGACCTAGCCGAGGCTTACTTGGGTGCCAATTCGGACGAAGGCGCCTGGGCGGCCTGATCCGATTTGTCGCCGCCGTCTGCCTGCCCCGTGTCCTTCTTTGGCTTCTTCTCCACTTTGGGCGTCGGCGGCTTGTAGGCTGCCGTCTTCGGATAACCCGCGGCATCGAGCGCCGTGTTCCACTGCCCCGACTCCCATCCTTTCACGACCGAAGCACGACCGACCTGCAGCACGGGCACGTCGACGTCCTGACTGCCGGTCACCTTCTTGAGCTCGGCCTGGACCTCGGGGTCGGCTGCGTTGCGCTCCGAGTAGGGGACACCGCGCTTCTCCAGCAGTGCGCGAGCCTGGTCGCAAGGAGCGCCGCAGTCGGCGTTGTACAAGGTGACCGGAAAGGTCTTCGCTGCCTGCTGCACTGCGTACGGCAGCGGAATCGCATCGGCAGCCGTGGTCACACGCTTTTTTTCGATGTCCTTCGCATCCTTGGGCGGCGGCTTGTCGGTGTAGTGCACCTTGCCGTCGGCATCGACCCAACGGTAGAGCTGAGCGGCATCGACTGAAGCGATTGCGGCAATCACCAGAACGACGGGAACGAGCATCTTCATGGGAACCTCCGTGACCGTGCGACGGTTCAAGCAGACACCATGCCGTTATGCCGCAACAACGCGTCGATCGTGGGTTCGCGGCCGCGAAACGCCGTGAAGGATTCGAGTGCCGGCCGGCTGCCGCCCACACCGAGAATCTCCTGCCAGAAGCGCTTGCCGATGCCCGGGTCGAGCACGCCATGCTCCTCGAACAAGCTGTATGCATCCGCCGACAGAACCTCCGCCCATTTGTAGCTGTAGTAGCCCGCGGCGTAGCCGCCGGCAAAGATGTGGGAAAAGCTGTGCGGGAAGCGGTTGTAGTCCGGCGGGACCAGCACGGCGACTTCGTGCCGCACCTCGGCCAGCAGTTGCATCGGCCCCACGGGTCCGGCGGGATCGAGTTCGTGATGCATGCGCATGTCGAACAGCGCGAACTCGATCTGCCGCAAGGTCTGCAGGCCGCTCTGGAAGTTCTTCGCCGCGATCATCTTGTCGAACAAGTCGCGCGGCAAGGCAGCACCGTTGTCCACGTGCCGCGTCATGTTGACGAGCACGTCCCACTCCCAGCAGAAGTTCTCCATGAACTGGCTCGGCAGCTCCACCGCATCCCACTCGACACCGTTGATGCCGGAAACCGCGAGGTCCTCGACGCGCGTCAACAGATGGTGCAGGCCGTGCCCGAATTCGTGGAACAGCGTGATCACTTCATCGTGGGTAAACAACGCGGGCTTGCCGGCCACGGGTGCAGAGAAGTTGCAGTTGAGGTACGCGACCGGTTGCTGCATGCCGGCCGTGATGCGCCGGCGCGCCATGGCCTCGTCCATCCACGCCCCGCCCCGTTTGGTCGGCCGAGCGTACAGATCCATGTAGAACTGCCCGACCAGCTTGCCGGCGGCGTCGGTGATGCGGAAAAAGCGCACGTCGGGGTGCCACACCGGCGCTTCGTCGCGCGCGATGGTGAGACCGTAGAGCGTCTCCACCACGCGGAACATGCCGGCCACCACGCGATCTTCGGGGAAGTACTGCTTCACCTCCTGTTCCGAGAACGCATAGCGGGCGACACGCAGCTTCTCCGACGCCCACGGAATGTCCCACGCTTCCAGCGCCGCAAGGCCGAGCGATTCGCGCGCGAACGCACGCAGGTCTTCCAGATCGCGCAACGCGAACGGCTTCGCCCGCACCGCGAGGTCGCGCAGGAACGTGAGCACCTGCGCGGGTGACTCGGCCATCTTGGGTTCGAGCGAGACTTCGGCGAAGCTCGCGTAACCCAGCAACTGCGCCTGTTCGCGCCGTAGCGCCAGGATCTCGCCGATGATGGTCGAGTTGTCGAGCTTCACATCCCCGAACTCGGAGGCGCGCGTGACGTAGGCGCGATACATCCGCTCGCGCAGCGGCCGATGTTCCGCATACTGCATGAGCGGCAGATACGACGGCATGTGCAGCGTGAACTTCCAGCCGGTCTTGCCGTCCGCCTTCGCGGCCTCCGCCGCAGTGGTCAGCACGTCGTCGGGGATGCCCTTCACCGCCTCGGCATCGGTCTCGACATGCGAAAACGCATTGGTCGCATCGAGCACGTTGTCGCTGAACCGCGAAGAGAGTTCCGACAGCCGCTCAGCCACGGCCTTGAACCGCGTCTTCTTGTCCTCCGGCAGTTCGGCGCCGCCCAGGCGGAAGTCGCGCAGCCGGTTCTCCACGATGCGCCGGCGCGCCGCGGACAGCGACCCGAACCCGGGCGCAGAACGAATCGCCCGGTACTTGCGGAACAGACCTTCGTGCTGGGCGAGTTCGGCACCGTACAGCGAGAGCTTGGGCAGGTTCGCGTTGTAGGCCTCGCGCAGCTCCGGTGAATTCATCACCGCGTTCATATGCGCCACCTGGCCCCAGGCGCGGTAGAGGCGCTCGTTGGCGTCCTCGAGCGGCTGGACGAAGCCATCCCAGGAGGCAGCGGCCGGATCGTCCGCGAGTCTGGTGACGAGTGCGCGGTTGTCCGCGAGCAGCTGGTCCACGGCGGGCGCCACGAACTCGGCCTTGAATTCGGCGAAGCGCGGGAGCCCGGAGAAATCGAGCAGAGGGTTCATGGTGACAGGGACAAAAAGGGAAAGACGGCGTTCAGCCCTCGCGAGGCCGCCCCAAGCGGGCTGGCCCCCCAGGGGGAAGGCCCATCGGGCGAGTTCGGCTCAGGCTTCGAAGACGATGCGGCCACCGACCAAGGTAGTGTGCACTCGGCCTTGCAGTTCATACCCCGTGAAAGGTGTGTTCTTGCCCTGGCTTTTCAAGCTGGCGGGCTCGACCCGCCACCATGCATCGCGATCGAACAGGCAAAGATCCGCGGCCGCGCCCGGACCGAGAGTCGGTTCCGGCACCTCGAGCACCCGGGCCGGCTGGGAGGTCACACGCGCCAGCACCTGTGCCAGCGGCATCTTCGCTTCCGCACCCCATTTGAGCGCGAGCGGCAGCAGCAGTTCGAGGCCCGTGGCGCCGGGTTCGGCCTCGCCGAAGGGAAGTTCCTTGCCGTCTTCGTCCACCGGCGTGTGGTCGGAACAGATCGCGTCGATCGTGCCATCGACCAGCCCGCGCACCAGAGCTTCGCGGTCGCGGAGGCTGCGCAACGGTGGCGACAACCGGCAGTGCGCATCGAAGTAACCGATGTCCATCTCCGACAGATGGATGTGATGGGCCGATACGTCGCAGGTGACGGCCATGCCTTCGGCGCGCGCCTTGCGCACCATCTCGACACCGTCCGCGGTGGAGAGGCGCGACAGATGCACCCGCGCCCCGGTTTCGCGAACCAGCAGCAGGATGGCAGCGAGCGAAATCGTCTCGGCGAGCGCGGGAATCCCGGCCAGACCGAGCCGCGTGGCCACCTCGCCGTCGTGAGCGACGCCGCCGCGGGCGAGACCCGGATCCTCCGGTCGCAGCCACACGGGGAAGCCATAGGTCGTCGCGTACTGGAGTGCCCGCCACAGGATAGTCAGGTCGGCGAACGGCCGGTCGTCCTGCGAGAACGCGACGCAACCGGCTTCTGTGAGCTCGGCCATTTCGGTGAGACGCTCACCGCGGAGACCCTGGGTGAGCGCGCCAATCGGATGCACGCGGGCGAGGCGCAGGCTCGCCGCGCGCCGCTTCAGCATCTCCACCAGCCCCGGCTCGTCCAAAGGTGGCTCGGTATCGGGCGGACACGCGAGCCGCGTGATGCCCCCGGCGACGGCGGCGGCCATCTCGCTTTCCAGCGTTGCCCGATATTCGAACCCTGGCTCGCGCAATCGCGCGGACAGATCCACCAGACCCGGGCAGACGACCAGTCCGTTCGCGTCGATGGTGCGCTCGGCCGTGAAACCGGCGGGCGCCGCACCCACCGAAGCGATGGTTTCGCCGGCGACGAACAGGTCGGCCTTGCGTTCGGTGCCGGCGACCGGATCCACCAGCAGGCCGTTGGCGATGCGCAGATTCATCCGTTCCCCGCCAGGATGGCCATGACCGCCATGCGCACCGCGATGCCGAACGTGACCTGCGGCAGGATCACCGACTGGGTCCCGTCTGCTACGGCGGAGTCGATCTCCACGCCGCGGTTCATGGGGCCCGGATGCATCACGATCGCATCCTTCGCGGCGACGGCGAGCCGCTCTTCCGTGAGTCCGTAGGCCTTGAAGTACTCCTGCGCCGAGGGCAGCAGCGCACCGTTCATGCGCTCGTTCTGCAGGCGCAGCATCATGATCACGTCGACATCGCGCAGGCCCGAGGCCATGTCGTGGAACACCTTCACGCCGAGTTTCTCCACCTGGGTAGGGATCAGCGTGCGCGGCCCGACGACGCGTACTTCGGGCACACCGAGCGTCGTGAGCGCGTGGATCTCGGAGCGCGCGACGCGCGAGTGCAGGACGTCGCCGACGATCGCCACCTTCAGGCCGGTGAACTCACCCTTGTAATGACGGATGGTGAACACGTCGAGCAGCGCCTGGGTCGGATGCGCATGCCGGCCGTCGCCGGCGTTGACGACATGGATCTCGGGCGACAGATGGCGCGCGATCAGGTACGGCGCACCACTGGACGCGTGACGCACGACGAACATGTCGGCGTGCATGGCGGCGAGATTGGCCACGGTATCGATGAGCGACTCGCCCTTGGTCTGGGACGAGGTGGCGATGTTCAGGTTGAGCACGTCGGCCGACAGCCGCTTCGCCGCGATCTCGAAGGTGGTCCGCGTGCGCGTCGAGGGCTCGAAGAACAGGTTGAACACCGACTTGCCGCGCAGCAGCGGTACCTTCTTGATCTCGCGCTCGCTCACCGACATGAAGGAGCGGGCGGTGTCGAGGATCTGCAGCAGCACGGCCGCCGGCAACCCTTCGATGGAAAGCAGGTGTTGCAGCTCGCCGCGCTCGTTGAGCTGGGGATTACGCTGCACCGTCGCTCCGGGTGATGGTGAGCGACAGGCGTCCCGCCGCGGTGCGCTCCAGCACGGCGACGTCGTCGGCCGACACCGCGAGCGACCCGCCGACGAAGTCCGCTGCAATGGGCAGCTCGCGCCCGCCCCGATCGACCAGGGTCGCGAGCCGCACGCGCGCGGGGCGGCCGTAGTCGAACAGGACGTTGAGCGCCGCCCGGATGGTGCGCCCGGTGTAGAGCACGTCGTCGACCAGCACGATGTCGCGCCCTTCCACTTCGAAGGGCATGGCCGAAGGCCGCACGTCCGCCTTGAGTCCGCGGCTCTCGAAATCGTCGCGATAGAACGCGACATCGATGGTGCCGATCGGCGTCGTCAGCGCGAGCCTCTCTTGCAGCCGCTCCGCGACCCAGACACCGCCGCTGTGGATGCCGACCAGCGCAGTATCGGGGCCTACGCGGCCGTGCATCGCACCGGCCAGCGTCGCCAGCAAGGCTTCGGCGTCAGGCTGAGGCATGGGGAGCCTCGAAGAACGCCTGCAGGATCTCCTGCGCGGCAACCTGGTCGAGGGCTGCCTTGCGGCGCGCGCCATGCACACCGACTGCCGCGAGCGAACGTTCCGCGGCGTTCGACGACAACGTCTCGTCGACATAGCGCACGGGGAGTCCGAAGCGGCCGTGCAACTGGCCGCCGAACTTGCGCACCGACGGCGCCAGTTCATGTTCGGCACCATCGCCATGGGCCGGCATGCCCACGACGAACAGCACCGGCCGCCACTCCGCCACGAGCCGTGCGATGCGCTCCATGCGTTCGCTGCGATCGGCAGTGTCGATGGTGGTCACCGGGTGGGCGATGCCAACGTCGAAATCGCCCACGGCCACGCCGGTGCGCCGGAGCCCGAAATCGAAACCGAGAACGACGCCGCGCCCGGGTAACTCGCCGACCATGCGCGCGGGCGACCCGTCACGCGTGCCCGGCCACGTCGGACAGGGTGGCGAGGTTGACGCCCAGCAATTGCATGGCGGCGGCCAGCCGATCCTGCGGTGGGGTGGCAAAGATCACGTCAGGCTGCGCGGCGACCGTCAGCCACGCGTTCTGCTTCAACTCTTCCTCGAGCTGCCCGGGAGCCCATCCCGCATAGCCGAGCGAAACCAGCAGGCTGCCGGGGCCGTTGCCTTCGGCCACCGCCTGCAGGATGTCCTTCGAGGTCGTCAGGCCCACATCCCCCTGCACCGACAGGGTCGACTGCCAGTCGCCGACCGGTTGGTGCAACACGAACCCGCGATCGGTCTGGACCGGGCCCCCGAAGTACACGGGGGTGTCGCCGACCAGGCGGTCACCCGGCGCAATCTCGATCTGCTCCAGGAGGGCCCGCAAAGTCATGTCGGTGGGGCGGTTCACCACCACACCCAGGGCACCCTGTTCGTTGTGTTCGCAGATGTAGGTGAGCGACTTCGCGAAATTGGGATCGACCATGCTCGGCATGGCGATCAGGAAGTGGTGGGTAAGGTTGACGGAATCCATGTGTTTCGGCGCACATTCTACCGCTCCGCCTCGTCCGATTCGATGGCTTCGGTCTGGCCCGGATGGTGCTACCATCGAATGGACCGGCGCAGCCGATCGCGCGGACACGTACAACCAAGGCGAATGCAATCTGGCTACCGAACAGGAGATCGCGGCCTTCCTTGCGGAAGTGGAACGCCGGGCTTACAAGCAGGCCCTGTTCGCCGTGCGCGACGAGCACGTGGCGCTCGACGTGGTGCAGGACGCGATGCTGAAGCTTGCCGACCGCTACGCCGGCAAGCCTCCCGCCGAACTGCCGCTGCTGTTCCAGCGCATCCTGCAGAACACCGTCCGCGACCACTATCGGCGGCAGAAGGTCCGGTCCATCTGGACCACCCTGCTCTCGTCGCTGTCACCGGCCGACGAGGAAGACAATGACCCGCTGGACCACATGCGCGTCGACACCGGGGCGAACCGCGATGGCGGCCCCGAGGAGCACGCCGAACGGGCCGAGATCGCGCAGGCGATCGGGCTTGCCGTCGAGCGGCTGCCAGCCCGTCAACGCGAGGCATTCCTGCTCCGTTACTGGGAGGAACTAGATGTGGCGGAAACCGCCGCGGCCATGGGTTGTTCGGAGGGCAGCGTGAAGACGCATTGCTCGCGAGCGACCCATGCGATCGCGGCCTTCCTCCGGGAAAAGGGAATCGAGCCATGAACGAGCGCGACTTCGGCGCCAGAGTGAAACGCAACCTCGACGCGAGCCTCACGGACCTCGCCCCCGGGGTGCTGAAGCGGCTCGAGACGGCGCGCGAGGCAGCCCTCGCACGCGCCCGCCTGGCCGAGACCGCTCACGGGTTCACGTGGTCGGCAGCGGGCGCTCGCTGGTTCGGCGACCACCCCCGGTTTCCCGTTTCGCGCCGCTACTGGCTACCGGCCGCCGCACTGATTGCAGGCATCGCCGTCATCGTCTACTGGAATGCGGCCACGAGCCCGCCGGAGGCCGAGGATGTGGAGTTGCTATCCGGGGAATTGCCCCTCAACGCCTATCTCGACCGGGGCTTCGATCAGTGGCTCACCGATTCTTCGCAGCGCTAGCGTTCTGCCTGCTCCTGGCGGGCACCGCGGCCGCCGCCGACCCGCCCAAACCCGCTGCGGCCACCTGGTCGCAGCTGGACGCCCAGCAGCAAAGCATCCTGTCACCGCTCGCCGCCGAGTGGGACAGCATCGAACCCGAGCGCCGTACGCGCCTGCTGGCCCTCGCGAAGAAGTACCCGACCTTGCCCAAGGAAAAGCAGGAGCGCATCCAGAACCGCTTGCGGGCCTGGGCCGCGCTGTCCCCGGAAGAACGGGCCAAGGTGCGCGAACGGTGGAAGAAGCTCCAGAGCTTGCCACCGAAGGAACGTGAGGAACTGAAGCGGAAGTGGCTCGAATACGAGCAGCTGCCCGAGGAGCACAAGGACCAGTTCCGGTCGAATCCGCCGCCGCCGAAGTGAGCGGCGAGCCGATCGCCGCAGCGACGCCGGACCGCGTCGCGGGGCTGTGGCCCAGGTTCGCAGCGATAGTCTATGAAGGCGTGCTGCTCGTGGGTGTCACCTTCATCGGCAGCTGGGTGTACCTGAAGCTGTTCGGTGACGCCTCGCATGGCATCGCTCGACACGTTTTCCAGGCCTATGTCGCCCTGCTGTGCGGCGTGTACTTCGTCTACTGCTGGCGGCGCAGCGGCCAGACCTTGGCTATGAAGACCTGGGGATTACGGTTGGTGCGTGCGGACGGCGGGCCGCTGAGCCTCGGCCGTGCCGTGGCCCGCTACGTCCTTGCACTGGCCGGACTGCTGGCGGCGGGGCTCGGCTTCGTCTGGGTGGTGGTTGATCGGGATCGGCAGTTCCTGCACGACCGGTTGCTGGGAACGCGGATCGTGCGGGCGCCGATTTAGGGCGCGCCGCCCTGCCCCCACCCTAACCCTCCCCCGGCATAGCCGGGGGAGGGGATGTACACCCCTTCCCCCACGAACGTGGGGGAAGGTTGGGATGGGGGCCAGGCACTCGCCAGTCGAGGTCGCTACCGCCGCACCCACCACTCCGCTTCCTGACAGAGGGCGTGTGTGCCCCGCGCCAAAACGCGGGCACTCGCCAGTCGAGGTCGCTATCGCCGTTCCATAAACACCATCATCCCGAACGCCACCACCAGGAACAACAGCGTCGGAAATGCCGCGCTGAACAGCGGCGGCCAGGCGTTCAGCAGGCCCAGATGCCCGAAGAGGCGCGAGGCCAGGTGGAATCCGAGCCCCAGCATGATGCCGGCGAAGATCTTGGCGCCGATGCCGCCATCGCGGGCGCGCAGGTAGGCGAACGGCAGGGCGAGAATCATCATCACGATCACCGCCAGCGGATAGGTGACCTTGCTGTAGAGCGCGATCTCATGGCGTTGCGTGGCCTGATGGTTCTCGCGCAAGTGCTCGATGTAGGTGTAGAGATCGCCCAGCGACATGCGCTCCGGCACCACCATCAGTACGTTGAGGATGCCGGGGTTCAGGACCGACTGCCAGGCGCGCTCCGCCTCGCGCCGCACGGTGGTGCGGTCGCCCTCGAACGTGGTGCTGATCACGTCGGTCAACGTCCACCGGTTGCCGCCCTTGAACTCTCCGGTGCGCGCTTCGCTGATCGATTGCAGGCGATAGCGATCGTCGAAGTCGTAGATGCGCACACCGGTCAGCACGGCGTCGGTGCTGACCTGGGTCACGTTGATGAAGCTGTGATCGTCCTTCACCCACAATCCCGAGCGGAACTCCTGCGCGACGATGCCCGTGTTGCGAGCCTTCAGCAGCAGCTTCTGGGCGGCTGCTTCCGACAGCGGCGCCACGAACTCGCCGACGATGAACGTCAGCGCCGCAAAGGCGAGACCGAGCGGCAGCACGATCAGGACCATCGCCCGCGACGAGACGCCGGCCACGCGCATCACGGTGTACTCGGAGTTCGCGACCAGTTGCGCGAGCGCGAACAAGGTCCCCAGCAGGGCCGCGATCGGGAACAGTTCGTACACGTGCCCCGGGGTGGCGAGGGCCACCTTGATGAGTGCCAGCATCACCCAGTTGCGCCCTTTGCCGACGTCGGCCAGCTCCTGGATCAGGTCGAAGAACGCGAACAGCATGAGCAGCGCCATGAAGACCAGCGCCGTGGCGGCGAACACTTGCTGCGTGACGTAGCGGCGCAGGGTTCTCATGTTTTCCGGAGCTTGAGGAGCGGAGTCACGGAGACGCGGCGCCAGAGCAGGATCACGAGCAGCACCAGCATGCCCAGGTGCACCATCGTCCCGCCCAGCAGCGGCGGCACGCGCTCCTGCATGACCCACGACTGCGAGATCGACAGCAGGTTGCTGTAGACCATGTACAGCAGGACGGCGAGGATCAGGTTGAGCGATCGCCCCGCACGCGGGTTGACGAAGCTCATGGGCACCGCGAGCAAGGTCAGCAGCAGCGCCGAAACCGGAATGCCGCAACGCCAGACCAGCTCACCCAGGTTGCGGGGCGAGAGATCGTCGAGCAGTTCCCGGGTCGGCGCCGAACTGCTGGACGGAAAGTACTTCGACGCCTCCTCCGTCTCGATGCGGATCGCGTAGCGCTCGAACTCGGTGATCTTGTACTCCGCCGAGCCCGGCGTGCCCTCGTACCGACGGCCGTTGAGCATCACCAGGAACCGGTCGCCGTTGGGCATCGTCTCGGCGAAGCCGCGCGCGGCCACCATCACGCCGGCCTTTTCGTTCTGCTTGGAGTGCACGAAGATGTTCGCGACCATGGAGAGGTTCTCGGTGAGCTTCTCCACGAAGTACACCCGGTCGGCGTGCTTGGATTCCTTGAAGACGCCGGGCGAGATCGCCGCGACGTCGTCGCGGTTGTCGAGCTGGTGCCGGAATTCCTCGGCCTTGCGTACGGCCCAGGGGGACAAGACAAGCGACAGCAGACCGATCAGCAGCACGAACGGGATGGCGTAGACCACCACGGGTTTCAGCCAGGCGACCAGGCTGCGGCCCGACGAGAACCACACGACCATCTCGGAATCGCGATAGCTGCGCGTGAGCGCGGCGAGCACCGAGATGAAGAGCGTGAGCGACAGCAGGATCGGCAGGTAGCGCAGCGCCGCGAGCCCCAACAGGATCAGCACCCCGTCGGTAGGAATCATGCCCTGCGCCGCCCACCCCAGCATGCGGATCAGCTGTGTGGTGACGGTGATCGCGAGCAGGATCACGAACACCGCGAGGCCGGTGTTGGCGAATTCGCGCAGCAGGGAACGCTGGAAGATCACGGTTGCGCTTTGACTTTACCCGGAGCGAGCGCGGATAATCCGGCCGGTTCGATTGCAGAAATTCGTTTTGTATTCAGCGCGTTTCAGGTGAAGATCATATCAGGAGCGAACGTGGACTTCAGCATCAAGCAGATCCGGGCCGATGGCGCGAAGAGTGCCGCCATCATCGTCGGCATGTACGACGGCGGAAAGTTCGCGCCGGCCGCGAAGGCGGTGGATCGAGCATCGTCCGGTTACCTCACGGCATTGCACCGCCGCGGGGACCTCAAGGCGACCGGTGGGGCCTGCACGGTGCTGCACGCCGTGCCATCGGTGGCAGCCGAAAGAGTGATCGTCGTGGGTCTCGGCAAGGAGGAGACGCTGACTCTCAAGGGCTACCGCGACGCGGTGGCGGCCGCATTGAAGGCAGCGGCCGGAACCGGCGCCAAGGAGGCCACGCTGTTCGCGACGGAATGGCCGGTCGCCGGCGTCAACCCGGCCGAGCGGACTCTGCACGCGGTGGCGGTGGGCCACGAGACCACGTATCGCTTCGATCAGTTGAAGAGCCAGAAAGACGAGAACGGCAAGGCTGGCCTCGCGAAAGTCACGTTGGGCACATCGGACAAACCCACCGCGGCCGTATCTGCAGCGCTGATGCAGGGCACCGCCCTGGGCGCCGGCGTTGCGCTCGCGAAGGATCTGGGCAATCTGCCGAGCAACGTGTGCACGCCGACCTATCTCGCGACCCAGGCGGAGCGCATCGGCAAGGCCCACAAGTTCAAGGTGACGGTGCTCGACCGCAAGGACATGGAGAAGCTCGGCATGGGCTCGTTCCTGTCGGTCACGCGCGGCAGCGCCGAGCCGCCGCGCTTCATCGTGATGGAGTATCGCGGCGGACCGAAGAAGCAGAAGCCGGTGGTGCTGGTGGGCAAGGGCATCACCTTCGACACCGGCGGCATCTCGTTGAAGCCCGCCGGCGACATGGACGAGATGAAGTACGACATGTCGGGCGCCGGCAGCGTGCTCGGCACGATGAAGGCAGTCGCCGGCATGAAGCTGCCGATCAACGTGGTCGGCCTGGTGCCGACCTGCGAGAACATGCCGAGCGGCACGGCGACGAAGCCGGGTGACATCGTCACCTCCATGTCAGGGCAGACCATCGAAGTGCTCAACACCGACGCCGAGGGGCGCCTGATCCTGTGCGATGCGCTGACCTACGCCGAACGGTTCGATCCGGCCGCGGTGATCGACATCGCCACACTGACCGGGGCCTGCGTGATCGCGCTGGGCCACGTGGCGACCGGCCTGTTCTCGAACCAGGACGAGCTCGCGCGCGAGATCGCGGCGGCCGGCGCCGCCGCCTGGGATCGCGCCTGGCCGATGCCGCTGTGGGACGACTATCAGGAGCAGATCAAGAGCCCGTTCGCGGACATGGCGAACATCGGCGGCCGGCCCGCGGGCAGCGTGACGGCCGCGTGTTTCCTGGCACGCTTCGCCAACAAGTTTCCGTGGGCCCACCTCGACATCGCGGGGACGGCATGGAAGTCCGGACGCGACAAGGGTTCCACCGGTCGCCCCGTGCCGCTGCTCACCACCTTCCTGATGCGCCGCGCCGGCTGAAGTGACGCAGATCGATTTCTACACCCACGTATCCAACAAGCTGCAGACGGCCTGTCTCATCTGCAGCAAGGCGCTGGGCCGCGGCATGCGGGTGATGATCCTGACCCCCGACGAGGAAGCCACCGAGAGAGTCGACCGGATGCTGTGGACCTATCCGGCCACCGGCTTCATTCCGCACGTGCGCGCCCGGCACCGGCTGGCCGCACGCACGCCGGTGATCGTCGACCACGATCTCGCCGCGGTGGAGCGCGACGAACTGCTGCTCAATCTGCGGCTCGACACCCCGGAAGTCTTCAGCCGCTTCCAGCGACTGGTGGAGATCGTCAGCACCGAAGAGCAGGACGTCGCAGCGGGACGGATGCGCTTTCGCTGGTATCGCGACCGCGGTTACGAAGTGCGCGCGCACGACATCAGCCAGGGTGCCGCAGCGTGACCGACATGGCGGAAGGGCGCATACCGCCCGCGCCCGGTTCCACCGAAGTACTGGGCGAGGTGGACAGCCTGATGTCGAGGCACCGCACCGCGGCCCGTCCGCGGCCGGAAGATCCGCGGCAGGCGACGCTGCCCAACATTCCCACGCTGACAGATGTCGTGGCGGGACCGGTGCGGTCCGTCGGTGACACGATTCCGCCGAAGCCGCGCAAGCCCACGCCGCAAGTGGAGCAGGTCCGGCGCCTCGAGGAGTACGTCTTCGCCCGCATAAAGGAGCGGCTCGACGGCGAAGTGGACGCGTTGATCGAGAGCCGCCTGATGCCCGGTGCCGCCGATTCGATGGCCCAGATGGTCGGCGAGGCCTCGGATTACCTGAAGGCTGGCCTGCGCGACATGGTCCGCGAGGCGGTGCAGGAAGCGCTGGACAAGAGTGTGAAGGAGCCCAAGGAGGGCGCGGACGCCGACCCGCCGCCGGTGCCGGAACAGGGGTAGATCTACACCCCCTCCCCCGCGAACGCAGTTCGTGGGGGAGGGTTGGGGAGGGGGCTGCCGTGCTACCCGCTGGCGGCCCTG
>LNFM01001881.1_pt1 | contig 45784 bp, 41 predicted proteins | sample 596031 | NCBI WGS metagenome assembly LNFM01 (sample SAMN04254537, study PRJNA301005) | activated carbon metagenome | isolation source: dual media filters at the Ann Arbor, Michigan drinking water treatment plant | place: USA: Ann Arbor
CGATCGGTATTCAGTCAATGCACTCCATGATGATTCGCTGGCGCGAATCGTCATGGCCTGGCTTTGCTTGACAGCGGGGGAAGCCCTTGTAGTTTGAGGTAAGCGGCTTGCCGTAGGCAAGTCCGCTTGACCGAATGGTTAGGCATGGCTGCCCTCACTCTTGGCAAGAAGCGCTTGCAGTCCGGCGATGAAGGGAGGCAAGTATGTCTGGTCGAGCTCGAACTCAAACTGAAGCTTGCTACCAAACGCGGCGTGAGCCATGGCGAAACCCGCCACTGCAATGGCGCCTCGGCCATTACCGGACAAGACAACGCTCACCTGGGCCTCAAGCGGTGAGAGTTCGGCACTTCCTGCGAGGGACTCGTACAAAGGCGCCAAGCCTTGCAAGAGGCGCTCGAAGTCGGAGCGCTCGAGAAACGCTTGCACCCTGCCGCGGAAACATTGGTCTGCCACCTCGAAGGTGACCTGTGCCCAACCCTCACCGGAGAAGGAGGCGGGGACAGAGATGCGAACGAACTGGGACTGAGATCCAAGGTGCAGTGCGTCCATGCCATGCCTAACTACTAGTTTATGCAGCACGCACTGCTGCTTAACTCTGGGCGTTGCCGTTTAATCAGGTCAATAAAAACCACGGTAAACCTTTGTCAGGTAACGACTATCCAGCCGGCACACGCCGGTTCAACACCATCAAATTCGTGCAAAAGGTGGCGCGTCTCGATGCGACTCTGCCAGCCGCTTCAGGCCGTCGCAACGGTGGGTATTCACCGCCCTGGCCGTCGTCCCTCAGACCGGCGCGCTGTCGATCTGCTGGTAGGCGTCGCGCAGCCACATCTTCAGGCGCTGGCGGTCCATCATGCCCAGGCCGGTGCGTGACTTGTCGGCATCGTGCTGCGCGGCCCAGAAGCTGCTGCTCGACGCATCGATCTTCTGGATGATGCTGTCGCTCAGGTGCTTGATCGACACCACATGGGCGCCGAAGCCCAGCGCGCGATCTTGCTCGCCCGAGTGTTCCAGCATGCTGAAATCGTCGCCGCGCATCTGGTTGCGCACCAGCACGTAGTTGAGGCGCGCGCCGAAGCGGTCGAGCAGCTTCTTCAGCAGATCGACCGAGTCGCGGCCCGAATCCATCACATGCCAGTAGGTGATGGTGAAGCCGGATTCGCCGGCCATGTCGAGCACGCCCGATTCGTCCATCCACTTCACCAGCGGGTCGTGCGTCTGCGCGGCCAGATCGACCAGGATGCGGCGCTCGGGTTGCTCAATGGCCGCCTCGATGATCGAGTCGAGCGCTTCATAGCGGTCGACCAGCACTGGCGATGCAAAGCCTGAGTAAAAGCGCAACAGAGCGCCGTGCGAGCGGTCGGTGTCGAAGCCGAGGAAAGGCAGTTCCTTGTCGATCAGGTACTGCGCCACCAGGCGTGACACCAGCGACTTGCCGACGCCGCCTTTTTCGCCGCCGATGAAATGAATGTGGGCCATGCCGGGTCCTTGAAGAAAGCGTCAGACCGCGAGGCGTTGTTCGATGCGTGCCATCGTCGCCGGCAGCTCCTGCGGCAAATGGTATTCGAGCTGCTTGAACAGCTCTGCATGCAAGACCAGTTCCCGCTTCCAGTCTGCCTTGTCGATGCGGGTGACGCTGTCGAACTGCTCGCGGCTGAAATTCAGGCCGTCCCAGCGCAGGTCGTCGTAGCGTGGGCTGACGCCGAACACGTTGTCTTCGCCGCCCGCTTTGCCGTCGACGCGGCCGAGCATCCATTCGAGCGCACGCATGTTGTCGCCGTAACCGGGCCAGGCGAACTTGCCATCGGCGCCCTTGCGGAACCAGTTGACGCAGAAGATCAGCGGCAGCGTGGCGCCGCTGGCCGACAACTTGTTGCCGATGTTGAGCCAGTGCTGGAAGTGATCGGCCATGTTGTAGCCGGCAAACGGCAGCATCGCGAACGGGTCGCGCCGCACAACGCCCTGCTGGCCGGCTGCGGCCGCGGTGGTTTCGCTGCCCATGGTCGCGGCCATGTAGACACCTTCGACCCAGCTGCGCGCCTGCGTCACCAGCGGCACGGTGGTCGAGCGGCGGCCACCGAAGATGAAGGCGTCGATCGGCACGCCAGCGGCGTTGTCCCATTGCGGATCGAGCACCGGGTTGTTGCCTGCGGCCACGGTGAAGCGCGCGTTCGGGTGGGCCGCGGGCCGGGGCTTGCCGTCCACCGCGTTTTCTTTCGCGATTGCCGGTGTCCAGTCACGGCCTTGCCAGTCGATCAGATGCGCAGGCGGGGTGTCGGTCATGCCTTCCCACCACACATCGCCATCGTCGGTCAGCGCGACGTTGGTGAACACCACATCGGACTTCAATGAGTCCATGCAGTTGGGGTTGGTTTGGTGGTTGGTGCCCGGGGCCACGCCGAAGTAGCCGGCTTCCGGGTTGATGGCATAGAGCCGGCCATCGGCTCCCGGCTTGATCCACGCGATGTCGTCGCCGATGGTGGTGACCTTCCAGCCCGTGTAGCCCTGCGGCGGCACCATCATCGAGAAGTTGGTCTTGCCGCAGGCGCTCGGGAAGGCTGCGGCCACGTGGTACTTCTTGCCCGCCGGGTTGGTCACGCCCAGGATCAGCATGTGCTCGGCCAGCCAGCCCTGGTCACGCCCCATGGTGGAGGCGATGCGCAGCGCAAAGCACTTCTTGCCCAGCAGCGCATTGCCGCCGTAGCCCGAGCCGTAGCTCCAGATTTCGCGCGTCTCGGGGTAGTGAACGATGTACTTCGTGGTGTTGCACGGCCAGGGCACGTCTTTCTGGCCGGCGGCCAGCGGTGCGCCGACGGTGTGCACGCAGGGCACGAATTCGCCGTCGGTGCCCAGCAGGTCGATCACGGCACGGCCCATGCGCGTCATGGTGCGCATGCTCACGGCCACATAAGGGCTGTCGGTCAGCTCGACGCCGATGTGCGAGATGTGCGACCCGAGCGGGCCCATGGAAAACGGCACCACATACAGCGTGCGACCCTTCATCGCGCCGCGGAACAACGCGGGCGTTCCATCGGAACGACCGGTCTGCAGCAGCGCGCGCATCTCGGCCGGCGCCATCCAGTTGTTGGTGGGGCCGGCGTCTTCCTTGCGCGGGCTGCAGATGTAGGTGCGGTCCTCGACGCGGGCCACATCGCTGGGGTCGCTGGTGGCCAGGTAGCTGCGGGGGCGCAGCTCGGGGTTGAGCTTTTTCATGGTGCCAGCGGCCACCAGCTGCTCGCAGAGCCGGTCGTACTCGGCTTGCGAGCCGTCGCACCAGTAGACATCGGCCGCGTCGGTCAGCGCCGCGATCTCGTCCACCCACGCTTTCAGGCGGAGGTGCACCAGGTGGGCAGGTGCGTTGCGGTGCGGCCGGGTCGTGGGGGTGGGTGTTGGTGACATGTGGGGAGGGACATGCTGCGAGGAAGGGCACTGATTGTGGCTGCGAATGTCACCGCCGTGTCATGTGGCGACGGCGCCGGGCTTCTGGGCATCGACCATGAAGCTGGTGGCGGTGCGCACGGCACTGGCCGGATCGTTCACGTCGTCAACCACCCTCAGCGCCGCTTGCAGCTGTTTGGCGTCCAGGGTGAACAACATGCAGCCGCGCTGATCGCTGCGACTCCAGTGGATGTGCGGGTTGAACGGGCGCGACGCGTCGATGCGGTCTTGCGGCAGTCCGCTGCTGGCGATCGAGCTGCCGCAGAACTCGGTGGCGACGGTGGGTGCGTCGGGGCGGTCGAAGTCGGCTTTCAGGTCGGCCACCACATGGGCATGCACATCACCCCCGAGCACCACAACCCCTGGCGCCTGACGTGCCGCCACGGTACCGAGCAGCCGGTTGCGCGATGCGGCGTAGCCGTCCCAGCCGTCGGTCCAGTAGGTGGCGCCCACGCCCGCGGCTGCGCTGGGATCGCTCCAGGCGTGGCGGGCCATCAGCGTTTGCTGGGCCACCAGATTCCACGGCCGGCGCAGGTCCCAGCCGCTGGCCAGCCAGCGTTCCTGTTCGGCGCCGAGCAGGCTGCGCCGTGGGTCGTGCAAGGCAGGACAGTCTTGTAACGCCACGGTGTTCGAGCCACCGCGGCCCGCCCGTGGGCAGGCTTGCGGATCGCGGTACTGGCGGTTGTCGAGCAGGTGGATGCGGGCCAGCGTGCCCCAGTCCAGCCGCCCGGTGATGGGCATCGTGGCACCACGCACGCCCAGCCGTGGCCGGGCCGCCTTCGGGAACGGCAGATGTTCCCAGTAGGCCTGGTAGGCCGCCGCGCGGCGCGTCGTGAAATCGGCATCCAGGTGCTGGCTCTGCAGCCCGGCGTAGTCGTTCTCTACCTCGTGGTCGTCCCACACCATCAGCCACGGCGCGCTGGCATGGGCGGCCTGCAGGTGGGCATCGCGCTTGTAGGTGGCGTAGCGGGCGCGGTAATCGGCCAGGGTGCGTGCCACGCCGCCGTCGTGGTGTCGAGGTCCGCCGGGGCGCGACGCCGATTCGTAGATGTAGTCGCCGAGAAACATCACCAGATCGAGCGACTGTTCTGCCACATCACGCCAGGCGGCGTAGTGGCCCGATTCATAACGCTGGCAGCTCGCAATCGCGAAGCGCAGCGGGTCGGCCGCTCCCGTGGCGGCAACGGCCGACGGTGCGGTGCGCGTGCGGCCCGCCATGCTGCGGTCGCCGAGTGCCTGGAAGCGATACCAGTACCAGCGTCCCGGCTGCAAGCCGCGCGGTTCGGCGTGCACGCTGTGTGCCCAACTGGCCTGCGCCGTTTCGGTCCCGCGGGCGGCGATGCGCCGAAACGCCTCGTCGTGCGCCACCTCCCAACGCACCTCGACCTGATCGGGAAGATCGTCCCCCGTCAGCCGCGTCCACAGCACCACGCTGTCGGTCTGCGGGTGGCCGGAGGCGATGCCGAGGTCGAAGCGCGGGACCTCAGCGCGCGTCGCTGGTGATGCAAGCACCGCCGGCGCGCCGAATGCGGTGCGCCAGCCGAGTGAAGTACAGCCCAGTGCCGCGGCGCCGCAGGTGGCGCTCACGAACTGGCGTCGGGTCGGCAACATGGTGGGCTCGCGTTGGAAGTGACGGGAATGTATACGGCGGCAGCTCCCGTTGTAGCTGCTGGTCTTGACACACGGCTGTCAACGAGCGCCGTCAGCATCCGTCGCAGATCGGTTGCACAGCCGTGTTCTTGTCTTGATCTGACAGGGGCGCCGCGCGTGACCACGGTCGTCTGCCAGTTGCCAGGGCATTTCTGCCTCAGCAGTCTTCCACCACTTTCACCTGAGGCACTCAAAGTGAAATTCTCCAAAACGCTTCTGACCAGCGCGCTGTCGCTCGCCATCTCCTTCACCGCCAGTTCGGCGCATGCCAATAGCTCGGCTTCTGCGTTCTTGTCGTTCTCGGTGTTGTCCACGGGCGGCTTCGCCTGGTCGGTCGATCCTGAGCTGGCATCGTCGGCCAGCAGCGACATCGTTGCCGCTGACTTGACCGGCTATGAAGAAGCGGCCGGGGTGTTCAACCCGGCCTATGGCCCCGCCAGCATAGGCAACGACTTCGCGATTGGCACGGCGGTGCCATCGACCGCGGCCGTCAGCACCGGCACGACCACGGTCGCCAATGCGCAGACGTTCACCGGCCCGTCGCAAGTCTTCAGCAGCCTTTCTGCTTTCGCGCTGGTGCCGACTTCGGGCACCTCCTCGGCGACGGCGTTCAGCCGCTCGTACTTCACGCTCGATGCCGGCGCATCGGTCACCTTCCAGGGCGCACTGTTCCTGACCGCGGTGGGCAGCAACCCGGCCTTCCCCGCCAATTACAGCGTCGGCGAGTTCTACGGCTTCGCGACCGGCCTGCTCGAAGTCAGCGGGGGCGGCCTGGTTGAGAACACGGTTGGCGGCCCCGACGCGACGGGCTTGGTCGGCAACTACAACCTGAGTGATGCCGACCTGATCACCCTGAGCTACACCAACACCACCAACGCTGCCATCACCACCTACCTCGACAGCGGCGTCAGCGTGTACTCCGCCTCGGCGCTGGCACCCGTCCCCGAGCCCAGTACCTACGCGATGTTGCTCGCCGGCCTCTGCGCGCTGGGCTTCGTTGCCGCCCGCCGCCAATCGAACGATTGAAGCGGCCATCCATCGACCGCCCCACACACCCTTACCCCAGGACACGACATGGACATGAACCCCAACACCCCCATTCAACTCGCCGACCCCGACGACCAGGACAACAACCCGAGCACGACCACCCACTTCAATGAACTCGTCGCCGCTCGTCTGAGCCGTCGCCAGGTCATCAAGAGCGGTGTCGGCGCGATGGCGGTGGCCGGCCTCGGCTCGCTGGCCTTGAGCAGCGAAGAGGCGCAGGCGAACCCGCCGGGCCGCGCCCGCTCGACACTGGTGCTCGATTTCGAGCCGGTCGCCAAGTCGATCGCCGACGGCGTGCAAGTGGCTGCCGGTTACACCGCCACCGTGATCTACGCCACCGGCGACTCGCTCGACCCCTTGGTGCCCGCCTATGCCGGCGATGGCAGCGAGACCAACTATGCCCGCCGCGCAGGTGACCACCACGACGGCATGAACTACTTCGGTCTGCACCCGACGGTCGACGTGCGCGACCCGAATGGCAACCAGCGCGGTTTGCTCGCGGTGAACCACGAAAACATCACCGGCACGGCGCAGTTCCTGCATCCGCAAGGCGAGACGAACCTCAGCACATCGGCGGGCCCGCGCCCTGAAGCCGAAGTCATCAAGGAGATCGATGCGCACGGCGTTTCGGTGGTCGAAGTTCGCAAGGTCGGTGGTCAGTTCGCCACCCACAAGCCCTCGCGCTACAACCACCGCGTGACCGGCCGCACCCTGATGGACATCGCCGGCCCGGCGCGTGCCTCCAGCTACGTGAAGACGAAGTTCTCGCCCACGGGCGTGATCTGCCGCGGCACCCTGAACAACTGCGGTAACGGCGTCACGCCCTGGGGCACCTACCTCGCCTGTGAAGAAAACTGGGCCGGGTACTTTGTTCGCAACGCGGGTGACGACCTGAACCGTCCGCAGCGCGAGAACACCCAGCTGCTGCGCAATGGCATGCGCCCGGGCACGGCGGGCTTTGCCTCACGCCGCTGGTCGAGCGTGGTCCCTGCCGACCCGACCTCCACCGAGTACTCACGGTTCAACATCAGCGTGACGGGTGCCACCGCCACCGACGACTTCCGCAACGAGCACAACACCTTTGGCTACATGGTCGAGATCGACCCCTACAGCCCGCTGTCGCGCCCGAAGAAGCGCACCGCGATGGGTCGCCGCGCCAACGAAGGCGCCTGGAGCAGCCTGCCCAAGCCGGGCCGTCCGCTGGCTTTCTACATCGGTTGCGATTCGCAAAACGAGTACGTCTACAAGTACGTCACTGCAGAAAAGTGGAACCCGGTCGACGCCCGCCGTGGCGGCCTGGCGGTGGGTGACAAGTACCTGGATCGCGGCACCATCTACGCGGCGGTCTTCAACGCCGACGGCACCGGAGTGTGGGAACCCCTGACGTTGGCCAACCCGAAGATTCAAGCCGGTGTCCCGGTCTCGGCGCAAAACCCAGAGGGCTACCAGTTTGCAGATTTGGCCGACATCTGCGTCAACACCCGTCTGGCCGGTGGTGCCGTGGGCGCCACGCGCATGGACCGTCCCGAGTGGACGGCGGTGAACCCGGCCAATGGTGAGATCTACATCACCATGACCGAGAACCCGAACCGGGGCAACACGGGCGTGAGCGGCAACAACGTGCCGAACCCACCGCTGGATGCCTCGAACCCCCGCTACTGGGCCGACCCCAAGGGCGCGACCAGCCAGGGCGCAGCGGTGGCCAACCAGCGCGGCAACGTCAATGGCCACATCGTGCGCATCCGTGAAGATCGTGACGATGCGGGTGCGCTGACCTTCCGCTGGGACATCTTCCTCTTCGGCGCGCAAGCCGCCGCCGATGCAGGCTTCGACGATGTCAACTACCAGGCCAACGTCAACCTGTCGGGCCTGTCAGCCAACAACGACCTGTCCAAGCCGGATGGTTGCTGGTTCAGCGCGGTCACCGGGATCCTGTACATCCAGACCGACGACAACACGCTGACCGACCAGAGCAATGCCATGCTGCTCGCGGCCATCCCCGGCCGCTACGGTGATGGCGGTGCGGTCGATGTGGTGAACCTGGCCAATGGCAGCCCCGACGCCGCCGTTCGCGCCGCGGGCTTGCCGGTGACCCAGCGCACCTACGCCGGTCGCAAGATGACCGATGCCACTCTGAAACGTCTGTTCGTCGGCCCGCTCGGTGCCGAGATCACCGGCCTGACCGAGTCGCCGGACGGCAAGGCACTGTTCATCAATGTGCAGCACCCGGGCGAGAACACCGGCCGCGCCGGTGCCGTGCCCGCGACGGTCGCGCTCACGCCCACCACCCTGAATGGCCCGTTCGAGAGCAACTGGCCAGGCAATGCGGGCTACGGTCCAGGCGGCGCATCGGCGCGACCACGGTCGGCCACGGTGATGATCACGCGCAACGACGGCGGTGTGATCGGTTTCGATCCGACCAAGCCGATGGTCGTGAACCAGGCGTAGCCGTTCAGGCCGGCCCTTCGGGGTCGGCCTTTTGTTCTAGCCGCGCCCGATGTAGGGCATGGTGGTCGCCACGATCGTCATGAACTGCACGTTGGCCGACAGCGGCAAGCTCGCCATGTGCACGACCGCGGCAGCGACATGTGCCACGTCCATTCGCGGTTCAGCCATCAGGCTGCCGTTGGCCTGCAGGATGCCGGCCGCCATCGGTTCGGTCATTTCGGTGGCGGCATTGCCGATGTCGATCTGGCCACAGGCGATGTCGTGCGCTCGGCAGTCCAGCGAGGTGGCTTTTGTCAAACCCGTGATGGCGTGCTTCGCGGCGGTGTACGGGGCCGTGAGCGGCCGCGGCGCCTGGGCAGAGATCGAGCCGTTGTTGATGATGCGACCCCCACGTGGCGTCTGCGCTTTCATCATCCGGATGGCCTGTTGCGTGCAGAGGAACGCCCCGGTGAGGTTGATATCGACCACGGCCTTCCATTGGTCGATCGTCAGATCTTCCATGGGCACCGCCGGTGCGCCGACGCCCGCGTTGTTGAACAGCAGATCGAGTCGCCCGTAGTCGTCACGGATGCGATCGAAGAGGGCCGCGACCGAGACCGGATCGGCCACATCGGTCGGGACCGCAAGCGCATGCGCGGCGTGGACCCCCGCAGCATGCACCGCATCGTGCAGCGTTGCCGCACGCCGGCCGGCCAGCACCACGGTGTAACCCGCCTCGAGCAAGGCCAGCGCGCAGGCGCGTCCGATGCCACTGCCTGCGCCGGTGACCACCGCGATGCGCGGGGCCTGAACCGTTGAATCAGCCACCTCAGGACGCCGGGGGAACGTCGGTACCGACTTCAGCCGCCGCTTGCCCCTCGAAGCAGTCGCTGAAGGTGAAGTACAGGGAGGCGTAGAACACCGTCGAGAACATCAGGCCCCCGGCCATGGCTGCGATCGGCACCAGCTTGGCGGCGCCGAGCAGCAGAAAAACGCTGTTGATCAGGACGGCGAACAGCACGATCACCCCGGACCACGTCAGCGCATAGACGGCAAACGCTCCCTTGTTGCGCCAGCAGGCGATCGTGCTGGAAAAAAGTGCCTGCGCAGGGCTCTGGCCTTCCCAGTGCACCAGTGCGGGTGCATGCCAGAACGGCAGGGCCAGGCAGCTGGCGAGGAACAGGCGCAGCAGCATGCCCGTCGAGAGCCGGGGGTCGGCGAGCAACACTTCGAGCCGCTCGGTGTCGGCCGTCTGGCTGGTCATGGCTTCCTGCAAGGCATTGAAGGTGCCGCCATCTGCCCAATCGCTGAACCACATGATGAACAGGCTGCCCGCCGCGTAGATCAGGCCCAGCTTCAGCATCATGATCGCCTGGGGTCGCCGATCCCGGATCGGCTCGATGAACACGTTGACCAACGGCGTCTGACCCGCCAGCACACCCTTGGTGGCGATCATGAAGCCCTGCGACACCAAGGGCAGTGCTGCCAGCATCAGCAGTGCGCCCAGAAGCGGGACCAGCAACAGCAGCAGCGCGCCGAACAGGAAAGCGGCGAACAGTGCGGAATACGCCAGAGGCTTCGCGAAAAACACGCGAAACCCGCTGCGCACCCACAACACACCGCGGCCAGCAGGAACGGTCAGTAATTTCATCGGGTGTCCGGCGCGGCGGCTCGTGGTGGGGCCGGTGGCAACGACGGCCGCCACGGGTTCGCCGAGCGCTGCTGCAGCACACGCTCGAAGTGGGTGGGGTCGTGGGCGGTCAGCATCGTCGCGTCGCGCGGCAGGTGCAGATCCCACAGGCGAGAAATCCAGAAGCGCAGGGCGGCGCCACGCAGAAACGCCGGGAACAGGCGCTGCTCGTCGCCGCTGAGCGGGCGCACCGCGTGGTAAGCCGTGACCAGTGCCGATGCGCGGTCTTCGTCGAGGCGGCCGCTGTCCAGGTCGATGCACCAATCGTTCACGCACACCGCGATGTCGAAGATGAAGGTGTCGATGCCGGCGAAATAGAAATCGAACAGGCCGCTGAGCCGGTCACCGGCCTGTTCGTCGCTGTCGTCGAACATCACGTTGTCGCGGAACAGGTCGGCGTGGATCGGGCCGCGCGGCAACTGGGCGTAGGCCAGTGAAACGGCCAGCCGCTCCTGGAAGCCCAGTTCGGATTCGATGAAACCGCGTTGCGTATCCGTCAGGAACGGCATCACCTCCGGCACCGTGTCGATCCACCAATAGAGCCCGCGCAGATTGGGTTGCTGGAGCTCGAAACCCGCGCCGGCCAGGTGCATGCGGGCGAGCATGTCACCGACTTGCTGGCAGTGGCCGGCATCGGGCGCCAGGCGGCTGCTGCCCCGGAGGCGATCGACCACGGCAGCGGGCTTGCCGCACAAGGTGTGGAGGATGTCGCCCTGAGCGTTGGCGCACGGGTCGGGCACCGGGATGCCGCCCTGGGCCAGGTGTTTCATCAGCCGCAGGTAGAACGGAAGTTGGTCCGCCGTCAGACGCTCGAACAGCGTCAGCACGTAGCGGCCCTGGTTGGTGTCGGCAAAGTAGTTGGTGTTCTCGATGCCGCCCGCACAGCCTTCGAGCACCGTCAGTTGGCCGATGTCCAGGCGCGAGACGAGTTCAGCGGCCGCGTCGAACGGCACTTCGGTGTAGACGGCCATCGCAGCAGGAACGGGAAGAGGAGTGGGGCAATCCGGAAAACAGCGCGCTCAGAACGACATCACGGGCCAGACCCGCTTGCCGACGGCGCCATTGGAACCACGCGCGCCCTGGCTGATGTCAGCGCCGGTTCCGGGGGGGATGATCTCGTAAGCCGGGGCGGCCTTGGGCTTCACGACGATGCGCTTGGAGCGGCCGCGCACCTTCAGTTCGTCGATGCGCGCGCCGTCGTCCTCCACCACCGTTTCCTGGACGCCGGGCTCCGAGCTGAGGCCGCTTTGAGCCTGGGGCTCTGGGGGCAATACGGCAGGTGTCGGCTCGGTCGGGGTCGGTGCCGCCACGGGGGGCGGGGCGGGCAGCTTGCTCAGATCCGGCGGGGGCGGAACCGCGCCCGCGGCCTGCACGGGCTCGCTCGCCGACAGGGCCAGCGCGCAGCAGAGGCTGCCAAGAACGGTGAGTGCACTCAGTCGGATGCTCATCGATTCATTTTAGGCATCCCGCTGGGCCGTGCCAGCACAATGGCCGGATGAGTTCAGTGCCTGCCCCTGTTTCCCGTGTGATGTTGCTGGTCGATGGATCCAGCTACCTGTACCGCGCGTACCACGCGCTGCCCGATCTGCGCGGCCCGGAGGGCGTGCCTACCGGGGCGATCCACGGCATGGTGGCGATGCTGCAGCGCGCGCTGAAGGACGTGAACCCCGAACACGCCGTGTGTGTGTTCGATGCCAAGGGACCCACCTTCCGCGACGAGTGGTACCCCGCCTACAAGGCGCACCGCAGCCCGATGCCTGAGCCGCTGGTGCAGCAGATCGAGCCGATCCACGAGGTCGTGCGCCTGCTGGGCTGGCCGGTGCTGGTGGTGCCCGGCATCGAGGCCGACGACGCGATCGGCACATTGGCGCGGGTGGCGGCCGAGTCAGGGCATCAGGTCGTGATCTCCACTGGCGACAAGGATCTGGCGCAACTGGTCAACGAGCGGGTCACGCTGATCAACACGATGAGCAACGAGCGGCTCGACGTGGCTGGGGTCAGCGCCAAGTTTGGTGTACCGCCCGAGCGCATCGTGGACTACCTGACGCTGATGGGCGACACGGTGGACAACGTGCCCGGTGTCGAGAAGGTCGGCCCGAAGACCGCCGCCAAGTGGATCGCCGAACACGGTTCGCTGCAGGGTGTGGTCGCAGCCGCCGACAGCATCAAGGGCGCCGCCGGCGAGAACCTGCGGCGGGCGCTCGATTGGTTGCCGATGGCGCAGCGCCTGGTTACGGTGCGGCTCGATTGCGATCTGGCCGGGCATGTGGCAGGCTGGCCGGGACTCGATGCGCTGGCCTTGCAGCCGGCCGATCGCGAGGCCTTGCGCGCTTTCTATGCGCGCTACGGCTTCAAGACCTGGCTGCGCGAGATCGAGGCGTCGTTGGGCGTTGCCGAGGCTGCCACGTCGGCCGTGGCGCCCCGCAAGCGTGCGGCACGGGCATCGTCCGGCGAGCCCGACCTGTTCAGCGTCGATGCGGATATCGGCAAGGTGGATGCCGTGCCGGTGTCTACCGACCCGGTCGAGCACCACTACGACACCGTGTTGACGCGCGACGCGCTCGATGCCTGGGTTGCGAAGATTGGAGCCGCTTCGCGCGCGGGCCAGGTCACTGCGCTCGACACCGAGACCGATTCGCTCGATGCGATGAAGGCGCAGCTGGTCGGCATCTCGCTGAGCGTGACACCCGGCGAAGCGGCCTACATCCCGCTGCGGCACGACTATGCCGATGCGCCCGAGCAATTGCTGGTGGTCGAGGTGCTCGCGCGCCTGAAGCCGTGGCTGGAAGACGAGGCAGCGCCCAAGCTGGGGCAGAACATCAAGTACGACACCCATGTGCTGCAGAACGCCGGGATCCAGGTGCGCGGCTATGTGCACGACACCATGCTGCAGAGCTATGTGCTCGAAGCGCACAAGCCGCACAGCCTCGAAAGCCTGGCGCAGCGCCACCTGGGCCGCCAAGGGCTGAGCTACGAAGACCTGTGCGGCAAGGGCGCGCACCAGATTCCGTTCAGCCAAGTCGATATCGCGAAGGCGGCCGAGTACGCCAGCGAAGACAGTGACATGACGCTGGACGTGCACCGCACGCTGTGGCCGCAGATCGAGGCCGAGGTGGGCCTGCGCGACGTGTATGCGCGCATCGAGCTGCCCACCGCGCTGCTGCTGCAACGCATCGAGCGCACGGGTGTGCTGATCGACCCGGCACGCCTCGCGGCGCAGAGCCAGCAGCTGGGTGAACGCATGGTGGCGCTCGAAGCCGAAGCGTACGAACTGGCCGGCCAGCCTTTCAACATGGGCAGCCCGAAGCAGATCGGCGAGATCTTGTTCACCAAACTCGGCCTGCCCATCAAGAAGAAGACCGCCACTGGCGCTCCCAGCACCGACGAAGAAGTGCTGGCCGAGCTGGCAGCCGACTACCCGCTGCCCGCGCGGCTGCTCGAACACCGCAGCCTGGCCAAGCTGAAGGGCACCTACACCGACAAGCTGCCGCTGATGATCAACCCGCACACCGGCCGCGTGCACACCAACTACGCGCAAGCGGTGGCCGTGACCGGCCGGCTGGCCAGCAACGAGCCCAACCTGCAGAACATCCCGATCCGCACGGCCGAAGGCCGCAAGGTGCGCGAGGCCTTCATCGCGCCGGCAGGCCATGTGATCCTGAGTGCCGACTACTCGCAGATCGAGCTGCGCATCATGGCCCACATCAGCGAGGACCCGGGCCTCTTGAAAGCCTTCGCCGAGGGCATGGACGTGCACCGCGCGACTGCGAGCGAGGTGTTCGCGATCGACCCGGCATCGGTCACCTCCGAGCAGCGGCGCTATGCGAAGACGATCAACTTCGGCCTGATCTACGGCATGGGCGCGTTCGGGCTGGCGCAGAGCCTGGGCATCGAGCGCAACGCCGCAGCCCTGTACATCGAGCGCTACTTCCATCGCTTCGCCGGCGTCAAGCGCTACATGGACGACACGCGGGCCTCGGCAAAGGACAAAGGCTACGTCGAGACGCTGTTCGGCCGCCGTATCTACCTGCCCGAGATCAACGGCGGCAACGGCCCGCGCAAGGCCGGCGCCGAACGACAGGCGATCAACGCGCCGATGCAGGGTACGGCGGCCGACCTGATCAAGCTGGCGATGCTGGCGGTGCAGAAGCTGCTGGACGCGGAAGCCCGTGCCACCCGCATCGTGATGCAGGTGCACGACGAACTGGTGTTCGAGGTGCCCGAGGCCGAACTGGCCTGGGCGCGCGAAGCGATTCCCCGCGCGATGGCGTCCGTCGCTGCCTTGAAGGTGCCGTTGCTGGCCGAGGTGGGTGTGGGGTCGAATTGGGATGAGGCACACTGAGATATATGATGATCGTCATATGTGCCGATACACTCTCCTCATGGACGCCGCCCCCAGCCGCAAGCAAGTGACCCACGAGCGCATCGTCGCCACGGCGGCGCGAGCGATCCGTCGCGGCGGCTTTCATGGGGTGGGTGTTGCCGACATCATGAAAGAGGCGGGGCTCACGCACGGCGGCTTCTATGCCCATTTCGCTTCGCGCAACGCGCTGCTGACCGAGGCACTCGAACGCGCCGGCCAGGAGGGCGTGGCGCGCGTCGCGAAAGAGGTCGAGGCACGGCGCGAGCAGGGTGCCAGTGCGTTCCGTGCGCTGGTCGAAGGCTATCTGGCCGAACGCCATCTCAGCGCATCCGACAAGATGTGTGCCGTCGCCGCGCTGGCGTCGGAGATTCCTCGGCAGTCGCCCGGCGTGCGCGAGGCCGCAGCAGAGCGTGTGCGCGGCCTGATCGCGATGGTGGCGCAAAGCCTTCCGGCCGATGTCCCGGCATCGAACGCGCCGCTTATCGCTAGCCAATTGGTTGGCGCGCTGCAACTGTCCCGAGCGCTGGGCGACAACGCCGAAGGCAAGGCACTGCTGGCCGCCACGCGCGACGTGCTGCTCGCGCAATTCGATCGAACGGCGCCATGAAGCCGAATCGAGGTGTTCGCCGCCAAGACACTGATTTCTGCGCTCGGAAGTATGGCGTTCACCGTGTTTCCGGATCGCTCACCATCGCTGCATTGCAGCACCACCCTGAGGACCCTCACCATGAAGCTCCATGATGCAACCGTACTGATCACCGGCGCCAACCGCGGCATCGGCCTCGCGTTTGCCCGGGCTGCCTTGGCGCGCGGTGCGCGCAAGGTCTACGCCGGGGCGCGCAACCCTGCCAGCATCACGCTGCCCGGTGTCGAAGCCCTCCAGCTCGACGTCACCAAGCCGGAAGATGTGGCCGCGGCCGCGCGGCGCTGTGGTGACGTGACGCTGCTGATCAACAACGCTGGCATCGCCGTCCTGGGGGACTTCATGGCAGCCGATGCCATCGACTCGGCGCGCGCGCACATGGAAACCAACTTCTTTGGCCCGCTGCGCCTGTCCCAGGCCTTCGCGCCGGTGCTCGCACGTCACGGCGGAGGCGCCATCGTCAATGTGCTGTCGGTGGCGAGCTGGATCTGCGTGCCAATGATCGGCGTCTACAGCGCCAGCAAGTCGGCAGCCTGGTCGATGACCAACGGCTTGCGTCGTGAGTTGCGCTCTCAGCACACGCAGGTGCTGGGTCTGCACATGGGCTATATCGACACCGACATGACCCATGGCTTCGAAGTGGAAAAAATGTCGCCCGACGAGCTGGTGCGCCGCACGCTGGACGCACTGGAAGCCGGTGCGGAAGAAGTGCTGGCAGACGACATGACTCGGCAAGTCAAGCAAGGGCTGTCGGCCGAGCCGGGCGTGTACCAGGCCTGATCGCGCAGCTGACGCGGATATCGTCATGACGGCGCCTGTGACCCTCGGCATCCCACAGGTGGCTCATGCTCCGTCCGTTGCGTCTGGTCCGTGGTGGAATCTGAACAGCGTCGCAGCCAGCGATCGCACCGACGCCTGGCAACAGGTGCTCAGCGACCACTACCGCGACTGGCAGGTGCCGAGCCGCTTGCCGACGGACTTCCAAGCGCAGATCCAGCGCCGCGAGCTCGACGGCATCGGCTGGGTCGATTGCGTCTGCGACCCGTGTATCGGCCAGCGAACGCCACAGCAGCTGCGCCACGAGGGGGAGAGTGTCGTGGGCGTGCAGTTCGTCATGGAAGGCCGCGAGCGTTTCAACACCACCCGTGGCCAGCTGGAACTCCAGCGTGGCGACATGGTGGTGTGGACGACTGATCAGGCGATCGATTTCGAGGTGATGGACCGGCTGCGCAAGCTGACCTTGATCATCCCGTGGTCGAGGCTACGCCAGCATCTGCCGGAACGTCAGCACCTGCCGGCAGGCGGCAAGCTTGAAGCGCGCTCGGGTGCTGGCTCGCTGCTGGCGGCGCACCTGTTGGCGCTGTCGGGTCAGATCGATGCGCTCGATATCGGCATGTGCCACGCCGTCAACCGCTGGACGCTCGATCTGCTGGCCGCTGCGCTGACCCCAGAGCCGTCGGTCGGCCGTCGCGCGAGCAGTGTCGCGATGCTGCGGCAGGTGCAGATGCAGGCGATGAAAAACCTGCACGATCACGATCTGACGCCGGTACGGATCGCTGCCGCGCACCGGATGTCGCTGCGCCATCTGCACTTGCTGTTTCAGCGTGGCGGCCTGACGGTGTCGGGCTGGATCCAGGACCAGCGCCTGCAGCGATGCCGGGACGCGTTGCTAGACCCCGCGTACCGGCATCACCACATCGGCGAGATTGCCTACCGCTGGGGCTTCGTGTCGGCGCCGCATTTCAGCCGCGCCTTCAAGAACAAGTTCGGGCTGTCACCGCGCGAACTTCGCGCGGCGGCCTCGATCAGCCCGCGTACGCCCGCTGTGCTTCGTCCCAGGTGACCACCGCGATCGGCGTGCCGTCTGGGTCGATGAACGCCAGCGGGCCGAGAAAGGTCATGTAGAACTCGCTGTCGACAGGGAACTGTGTCTGGTCGTGACGGGCGTTGGCGGACTCATATCCATAGGCGGGCGCGAGCACCGTGTCACCGCCGTGCTCGCTGCCACCACGCACATCCATGCGTCCTTTCGTCAGCAGGTATTCGCCCGGCCCGACGTGAAAGTGCGGGTTGAACGACGACCCGGCCGGGCAATCAAAAATGGCCGTCCACGCGCCCATTTCGGGCGACGCGTGCAGCATCTTCCAGCGGATGCCGCCGCTCGACAGCGTGGGTGGAAATTCTTTCCACGCCAGATCGCTGAGATGAATCGCTTCTTCCTTTACTTTCGGTTTGATGTGCACCGCTGGGTCTCCTTGCCGGGTCGACGCCTCGCGAATGTGCGACGCGTCGACGTGGCATCTATCGGTTGGTGGGATTCAGATTGGCTCCGCGATCACCTCGATGCGCGGTCGCTCGGCAATGGCACGGCCCATCGCTTCGACGCGCCGCTTGTCAAGGCCGAGATGGCCCGCTGTGAACACCGTCGTCCACGTGGTGCCGTCGATGCTCCAGCAACCGCTCGGGATTTCCTCGATGACGCAAAACACCCGCGCGCCGCTGCCGTCTCCTGGGGTGCCGTCGGCTGCAAGGACCGCATCGGTCAGCTCGCGCGCCAGGCCGTCAATGCGCTTCTGGTCCATGAAGCCAGCCATCACGCGAACGTTGATTCGGTAGACGTTCTGCGTCAGCGGACGTCCGCCGACGCTGACGCTTTGCCGTGGGCGCTCGTCGAGGTAGACCCAGGCGACGGTCGCGTTGGACGCGGTCGCTTCGATGGCTTCCCATCGCAGCGCGGTCGACCACAGCGTGGCCTCCAAGGTCTTCAGTGCGTCGACGCCCAGGGCGCCTTTTGGGTAGGTGATGTCGATCAATGGCATGGTGGTCTCCGGTGTGTTGATGGCCGCTGTAGGCCGCACGGTCAGGGTGCTGATCCGTCACACCATGCTAGGCAGCCAGGTGCGCGCGCAGTGGCCTGAGCGCGCAAGATCACTGGCCTCAGCGTGCTGGCGGTCTTGCGCTTCACGCCGACGATGCGCTCGTCTTTTCGTGCCAGCACTGGCGAGATTCAGTGGGTTGGCATATGCTTTGATATCTATCATTCAGCAAAGGTGTCACCATGAGCCAAACTGCCAAACTTTTCATCAACGGACGCAGTCAGGCAGTTCGCCTGCCGGTCGCCTTCCGCTTCGACGCCAAGGAGGTGTTCATCCGCCGGGACGCCGAGACTGGCGACATCATCCTGTCGCGCCGCCCCACCTCGTGGGATGATTTCTTCGCGGCGGCAAAGCGTGTATCGAAAGATGCTTCGTCAGGCTTCCTCGACGCCAAGGAACGCAAGCAAGCAGCGCAGGAGCGTGACCCGTTCGATGGTTGGCAAGAATGACCCGCTACATGCTCGACACCAACACCGTGAGCTACTTGGTCCGAGCGCATCCGGTGGTGTCGCAACGGGTGATCGCAGTGCCGATGGCGGCGCTGTGCATGTCGAGCATCACCGAGGGCGAGTTGCTGTTCGGACTGGCCCGGCGCCCCACAGCTGAACGATTGCACGCGGTGGTGCGAGAGCTGTTGCATCGGGTCGATGTGCTCCCGTGGGATCACCAGGCGGCCGAGCGCTATGGCACCACTCGGGCCGACCTGGCGAGCAAGGGCAAAACCCTAGCTCCGCTCGACCTGTTGATCGCAGCTCATGCACTCAGCGTCGACGCGGTGCTGGTGTCCAGCGACCAGGCGTTCGCCCAGGTGGCCGGTCTGGTGTTGCAGGACTGGACGCGCTGAGGGACCAGGCGTTCATTCAAGGGCCAAAGCCCCAGGCCGCAGGCTTGACCATCGACGCATTTGAAACCAACCCATGCGTCGGTCTGGACTTTTCAGTACGGGCACTCCGCTTTTTCGTTTCTGGCCACCTTATCGAGTGTTTCGAACCTGTTGGTCCAAACTTGGTTGCCTGCAAAGGCCTGCAAGGTCGTTGAACAGGTTGGCTCCGGCCCCGTCACTTGTGCTGACAGGACATATTTACCAAGACCCTTGACTGTAAATCTCGTCCCTGAGGCTATCGCTTCTTCTTCCACAGACCAGTCGATATTGGATTGAATAGGGATGATGACTCCGGCGGCGAAAGTCGACCCACTCACCGTCATGGGGCGATAGCAGGCGGAAAGGTACGACCGAAGTCGCTGTGTTACTTCCGCTAATGGCTCCGAATAACAATATTTTTGACTGCTTGGACTTGCCTGTATGAGTTCACCCTTGGTGGACGGCACAGTCGCACATCCACTGAGCAACATCGAAATACCTAAAAAAATAATCTGGTACTTCATCGAAGCCTCCGCTTTTGAGCTGTGAGGAGTTGGCTCGCCTCAGCCCACCGCCTTCAATACGATCAGCAGATCCTTCGCCTGCACCCGGTCGCCCGGGGCGACCAGCACCGCCTCAATCTCGGCATCGCGCTCGGCAGCGACATGGGTTTCCATCTTCATCGCCTCCAGCGCGAGCAGCGTGCTGCCGGCACTCACACGCTGGCCCACCTTGACCGCGACGCTGACGATCCCGCCTGGCATCGGTGCGGCGACATGCATCGGGTTGGACGGATCGGCAACAGGGCGGCCCTTGGCGGCGTCGCCCGCGTCAGGGCGCAGCACACGAACCGTGCGCGACTGGCCGTTGAGTTCGAACTGGACCTTCTGTGCCACGTCGCCGTCGGGCGCAACCGACTGCAGCGCGACCAGCAGCGTCTTGCCCGGGTCGATCTCGACCGCCAGCTCCTGCTGCGGCTGCGCGCCGTAAAAGAACACCGGCGTCGGCAGCATCGAGGTGTCGCCATTCAGCTTCGTGTACTCGCAGAAGTCGCGCATCAGCTTCGGGTACATCAGGTACGAGGCCAGCTGGCGGTCATCGATCGGCTGCTCACAGTCTGCGGCGGCCTTGGCGCGGGCCGCTTCCAGATCGACCGGTGGCAGCCGGTCGCCAGGCCGGTACGGCACCGGCGGCTGGTCGCTGTCGGCCAGCTTCAGCACCTTGCGGCTCAGGGCAGCCGGGAAACCATCGGGCGGGAAGCCGAGCTCGCCCTTGAACAGTGACACCACCGATTCCGGGAAAGCCACCTCGCGTGCCGGGTCGGTCACCTCGGCAGGGGTCAGGTCGCTGGCAACCATCATCAGCGCCATGTCGCCGACGACCTTGGAGGTGGGTGTCACTTTCACGATGTCGCCGAACAGCCGGTTCACATCGGCATAGGTCTGCGATACCTCGGTCCAGCGGTGCGCAATGCCGAGCGAGCGGGCCTGCTCACGCAGGTTGGTGTACTGGCCGCCGGGCATCTCGTGGCGGTAGACATCGGCGGTGCCGGAGCGGATTTCGGACTCGAACGGCGAATAGAAGCGGCGCACGCCTTCCCAGTACATCGACGCCGCATGCAGCGCGCCTTGCGACAGGCCCGGGTCGCGCTCGGTGCCGGCCAACGCGGCCGCGATCGACGACAGGTTGGGCTGCGAGGTCAAGCCACTCATGGCATCCAGCGCACCATCGACCGCATCGCAGCCGGCTTCGATCGCGGCCAGCACCGAGGCCGCAGCCGCGCCGCTGGTGTCGTGGGTGTGGAAGTGCACCGGCAGCCCGGTTTCGGCCTTCAGCGCCTTCACCAGCGCCGCCGCTGCGCGGGGGCGGCAGATGCCGGCCATGTCCTTGATCGCCAGCAGGTGCACACCGGCCTTCTGCAACTCGCGGGCGATGCCGAGGTAGTACTTCAGGTCGTATTTGGGCCGAGCACCGTCGAACAGGTCGCCGGTGTAGCAGATCGCTCCCTCACACAGCCCACCGTTCTCGACGACGGCGTCGATGGCCACCCGCATGTTCTCGACCCAGTTCAGAGAATCGAAGACCCGGAACAGGTCGACGCCATTCGTTGCCGCCTGCTGCACGAAGTGGCGCACCACGTTGTCGGCGTAGTTGGTGTAGCCCACTGCGTTGGAACCGCGCAGCAGCATCTGGAACAGCACGTTCGGTACTTGCGCACGCAGTTGTGCGAGGCGCTGCCACGGGTCTTCCTTCAGGAAGCGCAAGGCCACGTCGAAGGTTGCGCCACCCCAGCATTCGAGCGAGAACAGCCCTGACAGCTCGCGGGCGTAGTACGGCGCGATCGGCAGCATGTCGGCGGTGCGCATGCGGGTCGCCAGCAGCGACTGGTGCGCGTCGCGCATCGTGGTGTCGGTGATCAGCACCTGCTTTTGCGCCAGCATCCATTGCGCAAATCCGGCAGGGCCGAGCGCTTGCAGGCGCTGGCGGCTGCCATCCGGAATCGGCGAAGCCGCATCGATCTTCGGTAGCACCGGCTTGGGCAGCGGCAGCGCGGGCAGCGTGCGGCCCTTGACCTCGGGGTTGCCGTTGACGGCCACCTCGCCGAGGAAGCGCAGCAGCTTGGTGGCGCGGTCGCGCCGCGCGGCGAAGGCCAGCAACTCCGGTGTGTTCTCGATGAACCGGGTGGTCAGCTCGCCCTTGACGTCGTTGCCGAACGTCGGGTGGTTGATCAGGTTCTCGAGGAATTGCAGGTTGGTCGACACCCCGCGGATGCGGAACTCGCGCAGTGCGCGGTCCATGCGCTGGATGGTTTCATTGGGCGTGGGGGCCCAGGCGGTGACCTTGACCAGCAGCGAGTCGTAATAGGGCGTGATGACCGCGCCGCCGTAGGCCGTGCCGGCATCCAGCCGGATGCCGAAGCCCGCCGCGCTGCGGTAGGCGGCCAATCGGCCGTAGTCGGGCAGGAAGCCGTTTTCCGGGTCTTCGGTGGTGACGCGGCATTGCAGCGCGTGGCCGTTCAGCGGGATCTTCTCCTGCGGCGGCACACCAGTCGGGTGCAGGCCGGTCGCTGCTTCGGCCGAACCTTCGGTCACGCCGATGTGGCCGCCTTCGGTGATGCGGATCTGTGCCTTGACGATGTCGACGCCAGTGATCATCTCGGTCACCGTGTGCTCGACCTGGATGCGTGGATTGACCTCGATGAAGTAGCACTTGCCGTCGTCGGCATCCATCAGGAATTCGACCGTGCCCGCATGGGTGTAGCCGACCGAGCGCATCAGCCGCAGCGCGCTGCCGCACAGGGCGGCGCGCCCTGCGGCGTCGAGGTACGGCGCCGGCGCACGCTCGACCACCTTCTGGTTACGCCGCTGCACGGTGCAGTCGCGCTCGTGCAGGTGCACCAGGTTGCCATGCGTGTCGCCGAGGATCTGCACTTCGACATGGCGCGCGCGGCGGATCAGCTTCTCGAAGTACACCTCGTCGTTGCCGAAGGCGGCCAGCGCCTCGCGCCGCGAGGCCTGCAGCGATGCAGCGAGCTCGCCTTCGTTCTCGATGACCCGCATGCCGCGACCGCCGCCGCCCCAGCTCGCCTTCAGCATCACCGGGTAACCGATGCCTGCTGCCAGCTTCGCGCATTCGGCCACATCCAGCGGCAGTGGCGGCGTCGCGGGCATGACCTGTACACCGGCGGCCACGGCGGCATGGCGCGCGGCGACCTTGTTGCCGAGCGTGCGCATCACGTCAGGCGATGGGCCGATCCAGCGGATGCCGGCCGCAATCACCGCGTCGGCGAATTCGGGGTTTTCGGACAGGAAACCGTAGCCGGGGTGGATCGCATCAGCGCCAGCGTGCTTGGCGATGCGCAGGATGTCCTCGCCATCGAGGTACGCGGCCAGCGGCTTCTGGCCTTCGCCGACCATGTAGCTTTCGTCGGCCTTGAAGCGGTGCAGCGCCTGGCGGTCCTGCTGCGAGTAGATCGCCACCGTGCGGATGCGCATCTCGGAGGCGGCGCGCATCACGCGGATCGCGATCTCCGAGCGGTTGGCGATCAGGATCGAGCGGATCGGGCTGTGAGTCATCGGGCGGCCTTGGCTGCAATGGATAGGAGCGGGTGGGTGTTGCAACAGGGCTTCACCGATCCGTGGGTGGTCCTGTATGCAAGCGGAATGCCGGCAAGTCGCCAAATGCAACGGTTTCAAGCCGTTCTTGGCGAGTTGACGATGGCGCAAAACATGTAAGGATACTCAATCAATTCTCACCGACGCCATGAGCCGCCCCCATCACTACACGCTGACTTTCTCTTGCCCCGACCGCGTGGGCATCGTCGCCCGCGTCACGGGCTTCTTCGCTGATCTGGGGGGCTGGATCCTCAGCTCCAATCAGCATGCCGATGCCGATTCGGCGCGCTATTTCATGCGCCTGGAGGTCAAGGCCGACTCGCTGCCCTTCGATCACGCCGAGCTGCGGCACCGTTTTTCCCCGCTGGCGGCCGAGTTCGACATGGACTGGCGCACCAGCGACAGCGCGGTAAAGCGACGCGTGCTGCTGATGGTGTCGACGCAAGAGCATTGCCTGTACGACTTGCTGGCTCGCTGGCAGAGCAAGGAGCTCGATGTCGACATCGTCGGTGTCGCGTCGAATCACGAGGTCTTCCGCGGATTGGTCGAATGGCATGGCATTGCCTTCCACCACATCCCGGTCACGAAGGAGAACAAGCCCGAAGCTTTTGCCAAGCTGGAAGCGTTGTTCGAGTCCAGCGGCGCCGATACGATGGTCCTGGCGCGCTACATGCAGATCCTGCCGCCGTCGCTGTGCCGCAAGTACCCGGGGCAGATCATCAACATCCACCACAGTTTTCTGCCCAGCTTCGCCGGGGCCAAGCCCTACCACCAGGCCTGGGACCGAGGCGTCAAGCTGATCGGCGCCACCTGCCATTACGTGACCGAGGACCTGGACGAAGGCCCGATCATCGAGCAGGACGTGATGCGCATCGACCACAGCGATTCGATCGAAGACCTGGTGCGCTGCGGCAAGGACGTCGAAAAGGCGGTACTGGCGCGTGGCTTGCGTAACCACCTGGAAGATCGCATTCTGGTCAACGGCCACCGCACCATCGTGTTCGGCTGAGTAGGCCGCGCATGAACTTCGTGAACTGACCGGCAGCGTTGTGGGAGGGCACCGTCGATGCCTGTGAACAGCGTTCGACAGTGTGTTTGACAGACCAGGAGCATGGCGATGGCGACGGAAGACATAGGCACCCCCGACGCACCGCCCGCGCCTCGCGCGGCAGGGGCGGGCGGTGGGCGGGCAGCGCCCCTGCCCGCCAACGAGGCCGAGCGCATCGCGGCCTTGATGGAGTTCGAGCTGCTCGACACCTCGTCCGAGCAGAGCTACGACGACATGACGATGCTGGCGGCGATGATCTGCAACACGCCGATGGCCATGATCTCGCTCATCGAGACGGATCGACAGTGGTTCAAGTCGCGCGTTGGCCTGGAGGCCACGGAACTCCCGCGCGAGCTGGCTTTTTGCCCGCACGCCATCCTGCACCCCGACCAGCTGCTGCTGGTGCCCGATGCCACGCAGGACAGCCGCTTTGCCGACAACCCGTTGGTGACCGGAGGGCCGAATGTTCGCTTCTATGCGGGGGCACCGCTGGTCACGCCAGAAGGGCACGCCATCGGCACGCTGTGCGTGGTGGACCGCAAGCCGCAATCGCTCACCGAAGGCCAGCAGGCGGCCCTGCAGGCGCTGGCGCGGCAGACCATGGTGCAGCTGGAATTGCGACGCAACCTGCTGGCCTCCGAGCAGCGCAACCTGACGGATGCCTTGACTGCCACGGCCAATCGCCGTGCCTTCACCCTGCGCCTGCACGCCGAATGGAAGCGGCTGGCTCGCCACCAGCGGCCCCTGAGTCTGCTGATGATCGACGTCGATCATTTCAAGCGCTTCAACGACCGCTTCGGCCACCCGGCCGGCGACCTGGTGCTGATGCGTCTGGTCAAGCTGATCGGCGGCGCGTTGCGCGAACACGATCTGCTGGCGCGTTATGGCGGCGAGGAATTCGCGGTGATCCTGCCTGAATCGGATGCCACGGCCGCCGAAGCAGTGGCCCAGCGCGTGCGCGGCGCCGTCGCCAATGCCATCTGGCCGCTGCGCGCGGTCACGGTGAGCGTCGGCGTGGCCACAGCGCTGCCGACGACCACCCAGGAGATGAACTCACTCGTCATCGCCGCCGATGAGGCGCTTTACGCCGCGAAGGGCGCCGGACGCGACCAGGTGCAGGTGGCGCCCGCCGGCTGAGCCACGCGAACCCTCGGCGGGTATAACGAAGGAGTTCATCGCTTCGACGGATGGCATCCGCTGTCCCGGCTACCGTTCCAACCCCACAGGCCACCCATGATCGACCTTTACACCTCTGCCACTCCCAACGGCTGGAAAGCCTCCATCGCGCTCGAAGAGCTTGGCCTGCCCTACACGCTGCACCCAATCAAGCTGGGCCTGCAGGAGCAGAAGCAGCCCGAGTACCTGAAGCTCAACCCGAATGGCCGCATCCCGACCATCGTCGATCGCGACGAGGGCGACTTTGCGGTGTTCGAGTCGGGTGCCATCCTGATCTATTTGGCCGAGAAGACCGGCCGGTTGATGCCGCAGGCGATGAAGCCGCGCTCGCAGGTGATCCAGTGGCTGATGTTCCAGATGGGCGGCGTCGGGCCCATGCAGGGCCAGGCGAATGTGTTCTTCCGCTATTTCCCCGAAAAGATCCCGTCGGTGATCGAGCGCTACCAGAAGGAAACGAAACGGCTGTACACCGTGCTCGACACCCGCCTGAAGGACCATGAATACCTGGTCGATGACTTCAGCATCGCCGACATCGCGCACTGGTCGTGGGTGCACCTGCACGACTGGGCCGGCGTCGCCGTCGACGACCTGCCGCATCTGAAGCGCTGGATCGATCTGATGGCAGCGCGGCCCGCCTGCCAGCGCGGCATCGAGATCCCTGAGCCTTTCGTGCCGAAGGAGGTCACCGAGTACGCGAAGAAGATCGTCACCCAGTGACGAATGCCCGCCCTCGTTCACGGGTTAACGGTGAGTCCCCGCAGTCGAGGATCGTGGCACGATGTTGGGCAATCAACCACTCCTACCTGTCACGCAACACGCGGCAGTCTTGCCCATGGAAAACACCGGACCCAATCCCAAGCCGCTCCAGGGCATCGTGATGGCGTGGCCTTCGAACGACGGCAAGGCCTTCGCCATTCGACTGCAACTGCCTGACGGTGATCTCGATCTCGAACTGGACGACATCATGCTGCGGCAGTTGCTGCAGGCGCTGATGGAGTCGTCCGAAGCCTGCGCCCCCAAGCGCACTGACCTGCGCCCGATCGCCGAAGTCGATCTCGCCGATGGTGTTCAACTGCCTGCAAGCAGTCTCGACGTGTTGCCGCTCGATGCGACTGGTGAAACCCGGCGCCTGGTGATGCGGGTGGGCGCCATCGATCTGAACCTGATGATCGACTCGCGCGCCACGGCACAGGCGCTCGCCACCGCCCTGGTCGTCTGACGCTGCGCCGCCGCCCAGGCGACTGGGCGCGGCGCCTGCGCTTGCGTCAGTACTGAAGCTGCAACGCGAGGACGAATCGGCTCAGATTTTCGCCACCCTGATCCACCTTGTTGCGTGAGTAGGTGGCGGTGACCATGGCGTTTTGCTCGGCGATCACGTAATTGAGACCGAAGTCGATTTGCTTGGTCGTGACGTCGTTGTCGGCATCGAATCGCTGCCAGTGCACGAAGGGCTGAAAGCGGCCCCAGCCCACCTCGCGTTCGAATACATACGACACCCCTGCCGAGTAGCCTTGCCTTGCTCGCTGCGCACCAAGCCATCGGTGTCGTAGTCGTAGTAGGCCGCTTCGAGCCCGAAGGCACCAGAGCCCTTGAAGTTCTTCTCCAGCTGAAAGTCGAGGTTGTAGCTGTCGTAGTCTCCCGTGCCGAGCAGGGTGATCACGCCGTTCTTCTGGTGCCTGAACGCCATGCCGATGGCCAGAATGTCCGCCTTGCCCAGGTGGTCGGCCGTGCTGAAGTAGCCGGTCTCCAGGTCCCAGAAATCGTATTGCAGCCGGCCTGAATACATCAGATCGTTGGAAGTTTTCAGGCCGGCCCGGTCGGCCTGAAACCGGTTGAGCGCGCCGATGCCGAAGTTGCGGCCCTCGAACACACCGATGGAGTAGCCCAGACGGCTCTCGGCCACGTTGCCCCAGACCGCCACACCGTCGTCACGTGCCACGTAGGTGCCGCCGTTGCAGCCGTAGCGGGATGACACACAGGGCCAGTAACCGCCGCCGACCGAGTAGTACGGCCCGGCCATGTTGGCGCGTTCGCTCGGCCCCACGAACCGGCCGGCCCAGATGTTGAATTCGGGCGCGAATTCGAACTGGGCGTACATGTCCAGCTTTCGGATTCGTTCCGTCGTGCCGTCCCATTCGGTGTTGAAGGTGGCCTTGACGTACTTGTTGAGCGAGGCGCCGAAGAACAGCCGCGCACTGTCCAGGTTCGGGTTGTTGACATGACCCCCACCGTCGGCGGACGGGCGTTCGGCATGGGTGTACGTGTAGCGCGCGCCGATGCCGAAGGTCACGTACTGGTCGTCGCCGAAGTCGTACCGGGCTCCGGCAGTGGCCTGTGTCGACATGGCAGCCAAGGCCGCCGCGAGTAATACCGAACGGGTTCCCTCATTGAAATGCATGCGTGTCTCTCGTTGTTGTCGTTGTGGAAGCACGATCACCAGACTGCCGTGGTCGCTCAAATAAGCCCATAAACGGTGCGCCAGCGCATGATTATGGTGCGTTGAGATCGGGCTTGTGCTGCCATCTGGGCTTGGCCTGATGGCCGACCAGTGTCTGCGCGCGAGGTGTCTACCTCACCCTCGAAACAAGGGGTTGCGTTTTCTGACGCGGCCGGGAAAATTTCACGGATCGTTGATGTCTGGCCTTTGAATGGGCCGATCACAACCTGACCACTTCTCGCCGAGCCGGCGTGTGTGCGTGCGACCTTCACTTGCGACCACGAGGAGACAAAGATGGCTACCTGCGCGCAATCGTCCTGGCACCAATCGATTCCCTCCGTTTCCGGGCTCGCGATCGCCCGGACCGCCGGCGTGGCATTGCTGCTCATGGCCACGGCAGGGTCCGCGCTGTCCCAACGCATCAGTTACCCGTGCCCCGGGGGTTTGCGTGCCAACTGTGCGCCGGGCTTGGAGAGCTCGATAGACGTCTTCGCTCAAGTCGACGATGTCGGCAGCATGCAGATCAAGACGGAGTTGTTCGAGGACTCCGCGTCAGACGCTTCTGTGGTGACCGGTTCACGTACGGCAGATATGCAGTTGGGCGGCCCTGTGCTGGGTCCGATTGCAAGTGGCACCGCCCAGGCAGCGGCGCGATCCGATTACGGCGTGAATGGCGTGCGTGCGAGCTCCACAGGGTCGGGCGTCGGCTACTACCTCACAGACCCCACAGAACCAGACAGCAAGGAGTACTACTACGTTTACACCGCTGCCAATGCGTACAGCACTTGGCGCGAACTCTGGACGGCGGACACCGGGGGGCTTTTATCCACCAGCTTCCGTGTTGAAGGGGTGCTCAGCCATGTGACAACCGGGTCGATCGAGCCTGGCTTTGAACGCCAAGAAAGCGGCGGGAGCTGGGGATTGCGTGTGAACTTGTGGTCACTGGATGACATCGTCTGCAACCCCTTTTGTGCTCCCAGAAGGTCATTTTGGCAACTGTCGAGCGGCGATCGGATTGGCGAGTTCGACGAAGTTCTGTCCATCGTCGATTTCGAAATGGTGGCAGGACAGCAGTACCTGCTGGATGTCGAGCTCTCTGTGAATGGGGATGACTGGGTCAACACCGATTTCTTCAACTCCGCCACCATCGGCGATCTGGTGCTGGAAGATGGCCTGACGCTGACAGCGGCTTCGGGTACCGATTACCGGATCGCATCCTCGATTCCGGAGCCGACAACGTACGCCATGTTTTTTGCGGGATTGGTCGGCGTTTTTGCTCGGCGCTGGCTGGCCAAATCCGCCTGATCGCCATCGCATGGTCGGGCGTCGCTTTCGCGCAAGCGCCTGACCCTGGCGAGCTGTTGTACGCTCCGGCGCTGCGTTCAATGCAGCGTATTGATCTCGGATGTACAGCACACCATGAAGAGTCGCACCCTCGCCGGCGGGCTGGTTTACTCGACCGACGGCGGGCGCATGTGTCCGTCTTGCCGAAGGCCCATTGACCAGTGCGCCTGCACGATGCAGGCGCCGATCGCAGCCGGCGACGGCATCGTGCGGGTGTCTCGCGAAACCCAGGGCCGCAAGTGCAAGGGCGTCACCGTGGTGCGCGGACTCGGGCTCGAAGCGGAGGCTCTCGCTGAACTGGGGCGTGAGCTGAAGGCCGCCTGCGGCTCGGGTGGCACGGTCAAGGACGGCGTCATCGAGATTCAGGGCGAGCACCGCGACCGGATCGTGCAGCGGCTGCAGGCTGTTGGCATGACCGTCAAGCGAGTCGGCGGTTGATGTGACGGTGTATCGCTACTCACCCGCGTGTCCGCGACGCGGCGTTGGCCACCGCGCATGACTGCCGTCGCGCCTTCCTCGCCGCTGCGCCTCACCGTAGCCTGCCTGTGTGCCGAGTGGTGCGGCAGCTGTCGCGGCTACCGTGCCGACTTCGACGGCGCGATCAGCGCGCACGCCGGGGCTGACATCGAAGCGCTCTGGATCGACATTGAGGACCAGGCCGAACTGGTCGGTGCGGTGGAAGTGGAGAACTTCCCCACGCTGCTGATCGCTCGCGGAGACGAGGTGCTTTTCTTCGGCACGGTCACGCCGCATGTCTCGACCCTCAAGCGACTGGTGCAAGCGGCAGTCGCAGGCGATTCACACCTCGGCGGCACCGCACCCGACACAGAGGTGCGTGCGCTGGCAGCGCGACTGCGGCGCAGGTGTCGTCCTACAGACGGCCACGCCGCACCCTGACAGATCATCAAACGCCGCTTCGGCACAGTGGATTCATCGGTCGGGGCCCGAGCCGCAAGGCGGGAGCTGCCGATGCTTTCATCCACTTGAACAGGAGATTCACATGAACAAGGATCAGATCCAGGGTCGCGTCGAACAGGTCAAGGGCGCTGTCAAGGAAGTGGCCGGCAAGGCCACGGGCAACAAGAGCCTGGAGGTCGAAGGCAAGCTGGACAAGCTGTCCGGCAAGATCCAGTCCGGCCAAGGTGATGCCAAGGAGAAGCTCAAGGACATCATCGACAAGGTCTGACGATCCAGATCGTCGCGTCGAAGCCGCCGGGTTCTTCTCGGCGGCTTTTTTGTTGCCCTGTGCCGGCATCGCTTGTGGTGCGGATGCCAACGGCCACGCGGGCGCGCGGAGAGGGTGCGCACGGCTGCCACTACACTGCGACGCGGGCCGATCCACGGTAGTCGGCGCAAGGCGAGCAGGCATGGTGCGGTTGGCAGCGCGATACAACCATCGCAGGGGTGTTTCAAAGGTGGCAAGGCCTCATGCCTGAGGCCGCCTTTGACGCTGGCGCAGCACCACTGTCGGATCGGCGGCGGAAGCTGCAACTGCTGTCGGCGCAGCCCGATTCGGTGTTCGGGCTCTTCGTGCGCAGCGCAGCGCAACTCACCGGCAGCGAGTTCGCCGCCATCAGCCTGGTGGGCGAGCAGCAACAGTGGTTCAAGGCGCCGTTGGGCATGGCGTCCTTGAACATTCCGCTCGATCTGTCGTTCTGCGCGCATGGCCTGCGCGGCGGCGCAACCTTCGAGGTGCCCGACGCGTTGGCCGACCCGCGCTTCGAGCGCCACCCGCTGGTCAGCGGCGCACCGGCCGTTCGCAGCTATGCGGGGCATCCGATCGAGTTCGAGGGTGAACTGCTGGGCATGTTGCTCGTGATGAGCCAGCGGCCGCGTTCACTGAGCCCCGAACAACAGCAGTGGCTGAGGGATCTGGCCCTGGGCGCCACCGAAGCGGCAGCCAGCCATGAGATCGTGTTCAAGCTGCAGATCAGCGAGCGCAGGCTGCTCGATTTCGCCTCGGCGTCCAGCGACTGGCTCTGGGAAACCGATTCCGCCCATCGCTACACCTGGCTGTCTGACCGATTTGAAGACCTGACGGGCCTGACGGCGGCCGGCCATCTGGGCCGTCAACCGCCGGACTCTCCGATACGCGACGGTGCCGGCCGCGTGGTCGAGCCGACGCTGAGCTTCCTTCAGGTGCTTGACCGCATGCAGTCCTTTGCGCGCGTCGTGGTGTTGAAGCCCACGCCGCTGGGGGATCGATTGATTTCCTACAGCGCGATCGCCAAGTTCCGCAGCGATGGGCAATTCAAGGGCTACCGGGGAACGGCGCAGGATGTCACGCATCGCATTGGTGTCGAGCGCCACGAGCGCGAGGTGTCCGACACGCTGCGACTTCTGGCGCAGCACGTGCCGGGGGTGCTGTACCAGTACCTGACCCGCCCCGACGGCACTGGCTACTTCCCCTACACCAGCGAGAGCATCCGCCAGCTGTTTGAGCTGACGCCCGAGGAGCTGGCCCAGGACGGCCAGGCGCTGGTCGCGCGCGTGCACCCGGACGATCGCAAAAGCTTCGCGATGCAGATCGAGGCGGCGGCGGCCGCTAATCAGCCCTGGTCGCAGACCTTCCGCGTGCAGCTCCCGCAGGCTGGGCAGCGGGTGGTCAGTGGATTCGCAAGCCCGCGGCGAATGCCCGATGGCAGTGTGCTGTGGCATGGCTTCGCCGCCGACGTGACCGAGTCGGAGCGCGCCGCGGCCGAGATCGCGCGCGCTGGCCAGCAATGGGAGCTGGCCTCGCAGGCGGCTGGCATCGGCATCTTCGAGTTGAGCCTGTCGACCGCCACCATCACGCTGGACCGCAATGCCTGCGCCGTCCACGGCCTGGCTGTCGATTCATCGACTTCGTTCGTGCTCGGACAATGGCTGGACATGCTGGCTCCGGCAGAGCGCGAGCGCGCGCAGGCGTTCATCAGCCTGGCGGCGGTGTCGGGCGGCATCCAGCGTGAGGTGCTGGGCGTGGTCACCCCGGGCGGCGACTCACGTCAGATCGAATTTGTCACCCGCGCGCAGGCCACACGGGAGCGGACCCGCACGCCGGTGCTGATCGGCGTCTGCCGCGACATCACCGAAGAGCGGGCGCTGGAACTGCTGCGCCAAGAAATGGCCGAAACCCGGGAAGCCAATCGCGGCAAGAGTGAACTGCTGTCGCGCATCAGCCATGAGTTGCGCACGCCGCTCAATGGCATCCTCGGATTCGCGCAACTGCTCGAAGGCGACCGCAAGGAGCCGCTGACCGGCATCCAGAAGCAGCGCGTGCAAACCATACGCACCTCGGGCACTCGGCTGCTCAGCCTGGTCAACGACGTGCTGGAGCTCTCGCGCATCGAGCAGCACATGTTCTCGTTGCAGCGCGAGGCGGTGTCGATCAATCAAGTGGTGTCCAACGGCATCTCGCTGCTGCAGCCGCTGGCTTTGGAGCGCGCGGTACGGGTCGAATTCGTCGGGCACGAGATGGGGCTGTATGCCAAGGCCGATCGCCGCGGCATGGACCAGCTGTTCATCAACCTGCTGTCCAACGCCATCAAGTACAACCGCACTGGCGGGCAGGTGACCATCGCCGTCGAGCCGTTGGGGAACACCAAGGTGCAGCTCCGCATCGAGGACACGGGCGTGGGCATGACGCCGTCGCAACTCGATCAGCTGTTCCAGCCCTTCAATCGCGTGGGCGCCGAGAAGACACAGATCGAGGGCACCGGACTGGGGCTGGTCATCGCCCGTGAGCTGACCCAGGGCATGAGTGGCACCATCGATGTCACCTCCACACCGCACACCGGTTCGTGCTTCACCGTCACGCTGCCTCAGGCGAAGGGCTCGCGGCGCGGGCCGGATTCGACCGACGCGATGCCGGCCCAGACCGACTGGATCGAGGCCGTGGGCGGCACCGCGCTCTACATCGAAGACGACCCGGTGAACGCCATGCTGATGCGTGAGGTGTTCGCGCGGCTCGGTAACTGGCGCCTGCTCGAAGCGTCCACCGGAGCCGAGGGGCTGAAGCTCGCACGTGCAGAACAGCCCGAACTGCTGCTCACCGACATGAACCTGCCCGACATGTCGGGCCTGGACATCGTGCGGCAGATCCGCCAGAGCCCCGGCACGCGCCTGATGCATGTGATTGCCGTCACGGCCGACGCGCTGCCGCAGCAGCAGGAGCTGGCCAAGCAGAGCGGTGTCGATGGCTACTGGACCAAGCCGCTGGATCTGAACCTGATCCTGAAGCACCTGCGCGCCTTTTTCTCGGGCCACCACGAGCCGCCGGTCTCGACCAAATAGCCCCCGGCAAGCGCGCCGCTGCCGGCGGCGTTCACAGATCTTTACCGCCCAGCCACCGCCACTTCACCCGAGCCGACCAGCATGGCCTCAGGTATCGATGCCGTTCGGCGTTCGAACCAGGTTGAACAGGAGCATGTCATGGCACAGGCACAAAACGGCAAATTCAAATCAGTAGTGCTTCAGCAGAGCGCCGGACGATGGGCGATGGTCGGGCTGATCGCCATGGCGGCCACGGCATTCGGCGCGGCCGCCTGGGCCGACGGTCCGCACGGCGGACGCTCGGGACATCACGCGGCCATGTCCGGCTCGGGACCCTTCGGGCCAGGGCTCTTCGGGGGCTCGCCCGAGCGCATTGAGCGTCGAGTCGATCGCATCCTCGGCAAGCTGCAGGCCACCGATGCGCAGCGGGTGCAGGTAAAGCAGATCGCTGTGGCCGCCTCCAAGGACCTGCAGGCGCAGCGTGCGGCAGGGCGTGGCTTGTTCGAGCGCAGCCGGCAGTTGTTCACCGCACCGGTGGTGGATGCGAACGCCGCTGAGCAACTGCGCCAGGAGATGCTGGCACAGCACGATCAGACCAGCCGCCGCACCCTGCAGGCGATGCTGGAGATCAGCCGCGTATTGACGCCGGAGCAGCGTGCGACACTGGCGCAGCGGATGAAAAGCCATCGCTGGCACGGGGGCCCTGCCCACGACGGCCAGCGGCCTGCCAGTTAACGCCGTTGCACTGCGATGCCCGTACGCCTGTTGATGATCGATGACGACACCCGCCTGTCGGCGATGGTGGGCGATTACCTGCGTGCGGCGGGCTTCGAGGTCGAGGTCGCCGGCACGCTGGCGGCCGGCCGCCAGCAGTTGCTGGCAGGGCCTGCGCTTGCGTCGTCAACGGCCTTCGATGCCGTGGTGCTCGACCTGATGCTGCCCGATGGCGACGGCCTTGACCTTTGCCGTGAGCTGCGTGCCGATGTGCGCACCCGCGCGTTGCCGCTGCTGATGCTCACCGCGCGCGGCGAGCCGATGGACCGCATCGTCGGCCTCGAACTCGGCGCGGACGACTACCTACCCAAACCTTTTGAGCCGCGCGAGCTGCTGGCCCGCATCAAGGCCTTGTTGCGTCGCGCCGCGCCAGTGCCCCCAGGTGCCGACGAGGTGCTGCGCTTTGGTCGGCTGGAGGTGGATCTTGGCGCCCGCGTGGCGAGGGTGGATGGCAAGCCCTGCGACCTCACCAGCCATCAGTTCGAGCTGCTGGTGGTGCTGGCGCAAAGCCCGGGCCGCGTGTTGTCGCGCGACCAGATCATGGACGCGCTGAAGGGTCACCCGATGGAGGCCTTCGACCGATCGATTGATGTGCACATCTCGCGCATTCGTGCGCTGATCGAAGACGACCCGAAAGAGCCGCGCCGGGTGTTGACGGTGCGTGGGGCAGGCTATGTGTTCGCCAAGAAACAAGATGCAGATTGAGGTCACACTGAACGCGCCCGAGGCCGCATGAAAACCCTCACGCTGCGCATCTACCTCACGGTCGTGCTCGTGCTGTTGTTGTTCGCTACCGCATCGGGCTGGCTGTTTCAGCGGGAGATCGAAGGCGAGCGCATTCGTGCCGATTCGGTGCTGGCCGAGCGCATGGCGGCCTGGGGCGACTTGATCGAGCGCTCAATCCCTGGCGACGAGGCCCCAACCGAGGAGCAAGCCACCGCGCTGCTCGACTGGTCACAGCGCCTGCGTCTGCCGCTGGCCCTCGACGACCAGCATGGCGCGCGCATTGCCACCTCTGCCTTGTTCGCCGAACGCCAAAAGTCAGCCACTGCGAAGCCGCACGACGCCACCGCCCCCCCGGACCCGCGCGACCGTGCCTATGCGGTGCCGCTGGCAGACGGGCGCACCCTGTGGGTGATGCGGCCGTGGCGCGGCAAGGGGCCCAGCGATGGTCGGGGGTCACCGGGTGCGCCGCCACTGCCTTTTCTGTCGCCCACGTGGCAAGGTGGCGCGGGCTTGGTGCTGCTGCTTGGCTTGCTGTTCGCTGCGGTGTCGGCTGCGGCCTGGCCGGTGGTCAGCCGCCTCACCCGTCGCCTGCAAAGCCTGAGGCAAGGCGTCGAGCAGTTCGGCGCGGGCGAGTTGAGTCACCGGGTCGCGGTGAGTGGCAGCGACGAGGTGGCGGCGGTGGCGGCCAGCTTCAATCAGGCCGCGTCGCGCATCGAGACGCTGGTGCGTTCGCACCAGTCGCTGCTCGCCAACGCCAGCCACGAGTTGCGTTCACCGCTCGCCCGCATGCGCATGGCGGTGTCGATGCTCGAAGACGCCGACCCTGCGCAGCGTGAGCGGCTCAAGCGCGAGATCGACCAGAACGTCGCCGAACTCGATGCGCTGGTCGAAGAGGTGCTGCTGGCCAGCCGCCTCGACGCGGCGCGCGACATCGACCGCCACGAGACGGTCGATGTGCTTGGGCTCGTTGCCGAGGAAGCCGCACGCGTCGGCGCGACCGTCGATGGCAGCGCCACCAGCGTGCAAGGCGACGAGCGGCTGCTGCGCCGCGCGGTGCGCAACCTGATCGAAAACGCGCAGCGTTATGGCGGCGGAAGCCCCATTGAGATCATGCTGAAGACCCCCGCGCAAGCGGTCGAGGTGCGGGTGTGTGACCGCGGAGGTGGCGTGCCGGATGCCTTGCGCGAGCGGATCTTCGAGCCGTTCTACCGCCTGCCCGGCCATGCCGAAACCGCAGGAGGCGTCGGCCTCGGCCTGAGCCTCGTCAAGCAGATCGCTGAACGCCACCGCGGCCGCGTGCGCTGCGAGCCGCGCGAAGGCGGCGGCAGCTGCTTTGTGTTGAGCCTGCCGGTGGGGGCGGGCGCTCGCGGCTGACTGCCGGGGCGCCGAAGCGCCGAATCGAGCTCACGATGCCGGCAGATGCGGCAGCGTGCCAAGATCAGCTTGACAGTGGCTACCGCTTTTTTTAGCGCATCCAGTAGACCCATTCCCACTGTTGCGCCGGCTAAGCTGCAACCCGCAGAGTTAAGCAGCACTGCATACTGGGAAAGCCAGTAGTCAGGCGGCACAACAAACGCTCTTGCTCTGCTATCGATCTGAAAACTCACTGTTCATAATGTCCCATGCCTGAAGCAACAAAGTCAAAGAAGCCGAGATCCATCAGGACTTTGGAAGAGGCTCCCGAAGGTAGTTTCGGCACGCCTCCTCTTTTGGACTTTATCCGCGCGATAAAGGCTCACGATAAGGACCATGACACAGCTCTACACGAAAAATTTCGCATGTCTCTTGAGCCGATATATGGAAAGCCGGTAACCAATATATATTTGTATCAGATGACGAACAGGCAGGTACCAAACCCAACTTTGCGTCTGGCAAAGGCAATAGTCGAACAAACCCGAGTGTTTGCCCCGATGATTGGGGTTCGAGCACTAAGCTATGACGACTTATTAATAGGGCGTAAGAAATAGTCCTGTTTTTATATCAAAGTCAGTGAGGCCTAATTCAAACCTTAGGCCGCACAAAACCCTCCATCAGGACCTCTCATGCAAATCACCGGTCAGTGTCACTGCGGCGCCATCACATTCAAGGCGACCGTGGACCCCAGTAAGGTGCTGCTCTGCCATTGCGCGGATTGCCAGCAGATCTCGGGCGCACCCTTCAGAGCGGTGCTGCCGACGCCAGTGGAGGACGTGGTGGTGTCCGGTACCGCGAAGCATTACGTCAAGGTCGCGGAGAGTGGCAACCGCCGAGCGCAGGCGTTCTGCGCTGACTGCGGCACTCAGCTCTATGCCACCGAAGCAGACGCGCCGAAGGTGTTGAACCTGAGGCTGGGCTGCGTGAACGAGCGGGCCGAGCTGGTGCCCCAAAAACAAATGTGGGGTGTATCCGCCATGCCTTGGCTGGGCCAGCTTCAGGCTTTGCCTCTTCACGCCAAGGGTTTGGCCAGCCCGCTGATGTCGCCAGGGGTTGTGTCGCCAGCCGACTGAGTGGCCGCGCCCGAGAGGGCGGGTACCGAAGCCACGAATGCCGGCACGAATGCCGCCCCCCAGAACTGCACCGCACTGGCCAGCCAGTCGGCCACCGTGACGCCATGCGCCTCGATGCCGAGCACTTTGCCCGCTGCGCGCAGCGCGGTCAGCGGGTCGCTGGCATCGAAGGCGCTGGCGCCGTTTTGCTTCGACAGCTTCTGGCCGTCGGCCGCCAGTACCAACGGCGTGTGCAGGTACTGCGGCGTGGGCAGGTCGAGCTGATACTGCAGGTGGATCTGGCGCGCGGTGTTGTCGGCGATGTCCTCGCCGCGCACCACGTGCGTGATGCCCTGCGCGGCATCGTCGACGACCACCGCGAGCTGGTAGGCCCACAGGCCATCGGCACGCTGCAGCACGACGTCGCCGATGGCCTGGGTGACGTTCTGGGTCTGCGGGCCCAGCCTGCGGTCGGCCCAGGCTATGACCACATCGCTGCCATCGGCCTGCACGCAGCGCAGGCGCTGCGCTCGCGCTGACTTGCCTTTCAAGCCGTGGCGGCAGGTGCCGGGGTAGACCAGTTCACCATGTCGACTGCGCACCTGCCCGAGGGCCTGCCACGCCGTTTCGATGTCGCGCCGCGAGCAGGCACACGCAAAAGCCAACCCACGCTGTTGCAACTGCTGTAGGGCCGCGCGGTACGCCGCACTGCGCTGCGATTGCCACACCACCGGCCCGTCGGGGTGCAGGCCGCAGGCCGCGAGCTGCGCAAGGATCACGGTGTCCGCGCCCGCCACGCAGCGTGGCGTGTCCACGTCTTCGATGCGCACCAGCCAGCGGCCGTTCATCGCGTGTGCGTCGAGCCAGCTGGCCAGAGCGGCCACCAGCGAGCCCGCGTGCAGCGGGCCGGTGGGCGAGGGCGCAAAGCGGCCGACCGGGCGGGGCATCGCAGGCTCTCAGCGTGCGCTCAGAACCCCTGCATCCGCGGGCCGGCGTGCCGCTCCAGCAGTGCCAAGCGTGTTTCCGGATGCGCCAGCCGATCCAGCCACCAGCGCAGTGCCAGCCCGACCGGTGCGCTGCGGCTGCTGCCCTTCTTGCCGCTGCTGCCGGCCACCGCGGAGCCGCCAATCATGCCGGCGTCCATCGCACGCGGATCCCCGATCGGCTGTCGGGATGAAGGCACCCGCCAAGCGTAGCTGAAGGTCGCTGGTGCGCGGCTGCGCTCGACGGTCTTCACCACCAGCCGGCCTGCGGCGATGTGTTCACGGGCAATCGGCTCGGGCAGAAAGCCGCAACCCAGGCAGCGCAGCTGGGCTTCGAGCTTGGCCTGCATCGTCGGCACGGTGAAGACGTCCTGGCCGGGCAACAGGTTCACCGTGACCGGCGCGAGGCGGTGCGCCGAGTCGGCCACGGCCACCGCGCGATGGCGCACCAGCACCGCGTCGGTGATCGCCTCTTCGAACGCGGCCAGCGGATGGTGCGGCGCGACCACGAACACGAACTCCATCGTGCCCAGCGGCTCGACCTTCACGCCCGCCGGCGGGGCGTGGTCGAGGGTGACGCCGATCGCCAGATCGGCCTGGCCGCCGACCAGCGCCTCCCAGGTGCCGGCGAGCACTTCGGTGCGCAGCCGCAGCCGTGTGCCAGCGCCCGCAGGCGCGGACACTGCACCCAACGGCGCGGGGGGGCGCAGCGCATAGAAGTCCTCGCACAGCTCGAACACCGTCAGCCGCGACAGCGCATCGTCCACGGCGATCGTCAGCTGCGTTTCCCAGCCCGTGGCCACGCGCTTGACCCGGTTGGCCACCGCATCCAGCTGTTCGAGCAGACGCCGTCCTTCGTGCAACAACTCGATGCCCGCCGCAGTCAGCTTGGCCTGGCCGGAACGCCGGTCGAACAGCAAGACGTCGAGCGCGTCTTCGAGCTGCCGCACGCTGTAGGTCAGCGCAGAAGGCACCTTGCCCATCTCACGGGCGGCGGCGGCAAAGCTGCCGGTGCGGGCGATGACATCCATCATCGTCAGCGCGTCGGGGGTCAGGAGATTGCGAGGCATGGCAGGCCGGGAAATGGATAAGGCTTCATGTTATTTGAACGTTCGCGTCAAGTCCGCCTGCACGTCGCTCGGGGCCCACGGTCCTACATTGAAGCCTCACACAGGAGGTTCCCATGCTCACACTGCGCAAAGCCCAAGACCGCGGACATGCCGATCACGGTTGGCTCCAGAGTCACCACAGTTTCTCGTTCGCCGACTACCGCGATCCTGCGCACATGGGGTTCGGCAATCTGCGTGTCATCAACGATGACTACGTCGCGCCGGGTACCGGCTTCGGCACGCACGGTCACCGCGACATGGAGATCGTGACCTACGTGCTCAGTGGCGCGCTGGCCCACAAGGACAGCCTGGGCACCGGCGCGGTCATCTTGCCCGGCGACGTGCAGCGCATGAGCGCTGGCCGTGGCGTGCAGCACAGCGAGTTCAACCATGCGCCCGATGCCACCACGCACCTGCTGCAGATCTGGATCCTGCCTCGCATCCAGGGCATCGAGCCCAGCTACGAGCAGAAGCAGTTCGATGCGGCGGACAAGCGCGGCCGCCTGCGCCTGGTCGCCAGCCCCGATGGCCGCGATGGGTCGGTGACGGTGCATGCCGACGCCTCGATCCGTGCCGGACTGTTCGATGCTGGTGAACGCGCCGAGCTGGCGCTCGACCCGCAACGCAAGGCCTATGTGCACCTGGTGCGCGGCCAGCTGAGCGTCAACGGTCAGGTGCTGGCCGGTGGCGATGCGGCGAAGCTCAGTGGCGAAAGCCAGCTGGTGCTGAGCGACGGCCACGACGCCGAGGTGCTGGTGTTCGACCTTGCCGCCTGATGATCCGGCAGGCGCTTTGCCCCCCTTTTTTGACTCATTTTTGAGGAGATGAACATGTCCAAGATCGCGATTGTTTTTCACAGCGGCTACGGCCACACCCGGAAGATGGCCGAGTCGGTGGCGGCGGGTGCCGGCGGCGAGCTGGTGTCCATCGATGCCGAGGGCAACCTCACGCCCGAGCAATGGGCCACCTTGAATGCGGCTGACGCCATCGTGTTCGGCTCGCCGACCTACATGGGCAGCGTGTCGTGGCAGTTCAAGAAGTTCGCCGACGCCTCCAGCAAGCCCTGGTTCACCCAGGCCTGGAAGGACAAGATCGCTGCCGGCTTCACCAACTCGGCGTCGATGAACGGCGACAAGCTGTCCACGCTGCACTACTTCTTCACGCTGAGCCAGCAGCACGGCATGGTGTGGGTCGGCACGGGCTTGATGCCGAGCAACTCGAAGGCGGCCACGCGCAACGACATCAACTATGTCGCGTCGTTCTCGGGTGCGATGGCGTCCACGCCGTCGGATGCCAGCGTCGACGAAATGTTGCCGGGCGATCTCGAAACCGCGCGCTTGTTCGGCGAACGCGTTGCGGCGGTGACGGCGCGCTTCAACAAGTAAGCAGGCTGCGCAGCGGCGCGGGCTTCGTGCCCGCGCCGCTTGCTACATTGCGACATGGACATTGCGTTGACGGTATTGCGGCTGCTGCCTTGGCATGACTGGGTGGCGCTGGTCGTCTTCTTCGCGGGCTGGGTGGGTTACGCCTGGTTCGCCCGCAGCCTGGTCCACCGGCAGCCGTCGATCCTGGCGTCGACCAACCGCATCCGGCGGCAGTGGATGCTTCAGACGACCTATCGGGAAGTGCGCGTGGTCGACGGTGTCGTGATCCAGAACCTGTCGACCAGCCCGTCGTTCTTCGCCTCGACGACCATCCTGATCATCGGCGGCCTGCTCGCCGTACTGGGATCGAACAACGCCGGCGAGTTGGTGCGTGAGATCCCGTTTGCGGTGCGCACCTCGGTGCTGGTGCTCGACATGAAGATCGTGCTGCTGCTGGCCATCTTCGTCTATGCGTTCTTCCGCTTCACCTGGTCGATGCGGCAGTACACCTTTGGCGCCCTGCTGGTGGCGTCGGCGCCCGAGTCCACGCAGTTCGAGCAGCAGGCGATCTCGCGCGACGAGTTCGCCGACAGGGCGGGTCGGGTGGTCGGCATGGCGGCCGAGACCTTCAACGACGGGCTGCGTGCTTACTACTTCGCATTCGCTGCAGTCAGCTGGTTGCTGTCGCCGTTGGCTTTCGTGCTGGCGACGATGGGGGTCATCTACATCCTCTACCAGCGGGAGTTTCACTCCGATGTGCTGGCAGTGCTGAACGCCTGATGCGTTGCCTCAAGCGTCGCGCGCCAGCCGCAGCCCGCTGAACTGCCACTGGGCCTCGGGCGGAAAGAAGTTGCGGTAGCTGGCGCGCACATGGCCCGCTGGCGTGGCGCAGGAGCCGCCGCGCAGCACGAACTGGTTGCACATGAACTTGCCGTTGTATTCGCCGACCGCGCCTGGCAGCGGCCGGTAGCCGGGGTAGGCGTTGTAGTTCGACTGCGTCCATTCCCACACGTCGCCGAACATCTGCAGCGGTTCGTCGCTGGCCTCTGTGATCGGTGGCAGTGGGTGGAAGACGCCGCGGTCGGCGAAGTGGGCATGGTCCACAGCGCGTGCGCTGAGTGCGCGAGCCGCAAACTCCCACTCGGTCTCTGTGGGCAGGCGTGCGCCAGCCCAACGTGCATAGGCGTCGGCCTCGAAGTAGCTGAGGTGACACATCGGCGTGTGCGGATCGATCTCGAGCGTACCTTGCAGGGTGTGCGTGCACCAGGCGCCAGCATTTCCTGGACCGTGTGGTTGCCAGTACAGCGGGGCGCGGCGAGGTTGGCCGCCGGGCCCGTCGTTCACCCACGCCCAGCCCATGGACAGCCAAAGTTCTGGCCGCTGGTAGCCGCCATCTTGCATGAATGCCAGCCACTCGCCCTGATTGATGGGGCGCGAGGCCAGTTGGAAGGGCGCGGTGTAGCTGCGGTGGCGAGGCGTTTCGTTGTCGAAACAGAAATCGCCATCGAGGTTCGGGTCGTGCCCCAGATCGAACAGCCCGCCGCCATACGCGGTCCAGCGCAGCGGTAGACCCTGTACCGCGTCGACGGGGTGCGGGGATCCCGCGGCACCGAACGACAGCACATGCTTGATGTCGGTCAGCAGCAGTTCCTGGTGCTGCTGCTCATGGTGCAGGCCGAGCGTGATCAGTGTGTGCAGCGCCGTGCTGTCACTGCCGTTCGAGGGTGCACGCGCCAGCAGGGCTTGCATCCGCTCATCGACGTTCGCCCGGTAGCGCTTGACCGTGGCCAGGCTCGGCCGGCTGAGCAGTCCGCGTTGCGCACGCGGGAACTGTGCGCCGACGCCCTGGTAGTAGCTGTTGAACAGCACCCGGAAGTGTGGGTCGAAGGGCTTGAAATCGGGCTCGTGGCGTTCGAGAACAAAGGTCTCGAAGAACCACGTCAGGTGCGCCAGATGCCACTTGGTCGGGCTGGCGTCGGGCATGGACTGCACCTGGCAGTCTTCGTCGCTGAGTGGCTCGGCCAGCCGCATGGTGGTGTCGCGCACCGATCGGTAATGTGTCGCCAGCACGCCCGGCTGGTCGGCGGCTGCGGTGCCCAGGTGTTGGCACTCGCGGGATTGGTCAGGCGGCTGGTTCATCAATGACATCTTGGCCGACGCGGTCGTGATCGGGAGGAACTTCAACGGTGACCGGTTGCAAGTCGCTGGCGACCTCGCGTCGCGCGTCGAACACGAAGCAATGGCCCTCGAAATGCGCGCCGCCGGTCTCCTCGAAGTACTTCAGGATGCCGCCGTCGAGCTGCATCACCCGATCGACGCCGGCGTCGGCCATGAACAGCGCCGCCTTCTCGCAACGGATGCCGCCGGTGCAGTAGCTCACCACCGTCTTGCCGCGCAATTCCTCGCGATGTTCGAGCACAGCAGCCGGGAAGTCGCTGAATTTTTCGATGCGCCAGTCGATCGCCCCGCGAAAGCGCCCGGCATCGACCTCGAAGGCATTACGCGTGTCCAGCGTGACGACTTCTCGCCCTTCGTCGTCGTGGCCTTGAGCCAGCCAGCGCGCAAGCGTTTGCGCACTGACCGCGGGTGCGCGCTCGGCCTGCGGGCGGATCGCCGGGTGGTTCATCCGGATGATTTCGCGCTTCACCTTCACCAGCAACTTGCCGAACGGCACCGAGGGCGACGGGCTCTCCTTGACTTCGAGCGCTGCAAACCGCGCATCACCGCGCAGCCAGGCAATGAAGTCACGCACGGCCTCCGGCGGCCCAGCCAGGAACAGGTTGATGCCTTCCTCGGCCAGCAGCACCGTGCCTTTCAGATGCCGGGCTGCCGCCTGCGCATGAATCTGCGCGCGCAGCGCATCGACATCGTCGAGCACGATGAAGCGGTAGGCGGAGATGTTCAGAACTGGCGGCACGGCGCGCAGTGTACGGATGCCGTTGGTGGAGCGTCGGAGGAGTCGTGCGGCGAGCGACGGCCAGGGCCACCGGGTTGCGCTCATGTCCCCCGGGCCTGAAGAGACAGGCCCTCCTCCTTGACTTCGCTCCACCCGGCGGCCCTGACCGTCGCTCGAACCACCGCCGCAGCGCTTGGTTTCGGAATTCGTTGTTCGTTCAAGAGTCACTGCGGTTGCCGCTGAGGAGGGTGTTGGGTAGGGGTGGAGCGAAGTAAAAGGGGGAGAAGACGCCGAAGGCGGATTCGGAGGACATGAGTGCAACCCCTGCCCAGCACGCTCCTCAGCCCACGCAGAAGGCCCAACTGGGGCGATCTCTAGAATCGATCGCATGACCTTTGTCCACCTGCGTACCCACACCGAATACTCCGTCGTCGATGGCACCTTGCGCATTGACGACCTGGTGGCGGCGGCTGCCGCCGATCAGCAGCCGGCACTGGCCATCACCGACCTGGGCAACCTGTTCGGTGCGATCAAGTTCTACGGCGCCGCGCGGTCGAAAGGCGTCAAGCCGCTGATCGGCGCCGACGTGTGGCTGGAGCCGGAAGGCAGCGACCGCGCGCCGACGCGGCTTTTGCTGCTGGTGCAGAACCGCGTTGGCTACCTTAACTTGTGCGAGCTGCTGACGCGCTGCTGGATGGGCCCGGCGACGCAGGCGCAGCCCTGGACGACCTGGGCGGCGCTGGCAGAGCTGAACGGTGGCTTGATTGCGCTGTCGGGTGCGGAGCTGGGTCTGGTCGGCCAGGCGCTGGTAGCGGGCGACGCTGCCCGTGCGAGATCCCTCGCGCTGCGCTTTGCTGAACTGTTTCCGAACCGCTACTACCTGGAGCTGCAGCGGGCGGGCCTGCCGGGCCAGGAAGCCCAGGTGCAGGCCGCGGTGCGGTTGGCCGCAACGCTGCAACTGCCGGTGGTCGCGACGCACCCGGTGCAGTTTCTGACCAATGACGACTTCGAGGCGCACGAGGCGCGTGTCTGCGTGGCTGAAGGCGAAACGCTGACCAACCCGCGCCGCGTCAAGCGCTTCAATGCGCAGCAGTATTTCAAGTCGCAGGCGGAGATGAAAGCGCTGTTCGCCGATGTGCCCAGTGCCTTGGCCAACAGTGTCGAGATCGCCAAGCGTTGCAGCCTGAGTCTGGTGCTCGGCAAGCCGCAGCTGCCGGCCTTTCCGACGCCCGAGGTCCTCGGCGCGCGCATGGCGCCGGAAGAGTTCTTTCGCCACTCGTCGCACGAGGGGCTGAACGAGCGGCTGGTTCAGCTCTATCCCGATGCTGCGAAGCGCGAGGCCGAGCGCCCGCGCTATGTCGAGCGCCTTGAATTCGAGATCGCCACCATCCTGAAGATGGGCTTCCCCGGCTACTTCCTGATCGTGGCCGACTTCATCAACTGGGCCAAGTCCCACGGCTGCCCGGTCGGACCAGGGCGCGGCTCCGGCGCCGGTTCGCTGGTGGCCTACGCACTGAAGATCACCGACCTTGACCCGCTGCAGTACAACCTGCTGTTCGAGCGCTTCCTGAACCCCGATCGCGTGTCGATGCCCGACTTCGACATCGACTTCTGCCAAGCGAACCGCGACCGCGTCATCGACTACGTCAAGGACAAGTACGGCCGCGAGGCGGTGAGCCAGATCGTCACCTTCGGCACGATGGCCGCCAAGGCCGCGCTGCGCGACATCGGCCGCGTGCTGGGCATGGGTTACGGCCATGTGGACAGCATTGCGAAGCTGGTGCCCGCGCCACCGGGCAAGGTGGTGACCTTGCGCAGACCGCCGAACGACACCGACACGAGCGTCATCTACGCGCGCCGCGAAGCGCCCGAAATCGAGGAGCGCGAGCAGAAGGAAGAAGAGGTTGCCGAGCTGCTGGCACTCGCCGAGCGGGTTGAAGGCATCGTGCGCAACGTCGGCATGCATGCCGGTGGCGTGTTGATCGCGCCGGGCAAGATCACCGACTTCTGCCCGCTGTACATGCAGCCCGGCAGCGACAGCGCGGTGAGCCAGTTCGACAAGGACGACGTCGAATCGATCGGCCTGGTGAAGTTCGACTT